>JAABUP010000418.1_pt1 | contig 94185 bp, 120 predicted proteins | sample 5559201 | NCBI WGS metagenome assembly JAABUP01 (sample SAMN10711887, study PRJNA513373) | rock metagenome | isolation source: Antarctica rocks | place: Antarctica | reverse complement strand
TAATGGTCATGGTTGGCCCCAACGACCTTTAAAATCTAATGAATGAATGAATGAATGAATGAATGAATGAATGAATGAATGAATGAATGAATGAAGGAAGGAAGGAATGAATGAATGAATGAATGAATGAATGAATGGTAGGCTTTTGCCTTTAGCACAGCAGGTGTCTAGGAAGCAACGCCTTTGTTTTCACTGCAATGTTGGTTCAGCAGAGGATGAACGTCATTTTGTGTTTGATTGTCCTGCATATTGTGCCATCATGAACAGATTCACAACTATTTTTTGGATCCCAGCCCCTACACTGTCTTTCCTTTTTACCCTACATGATCCCAAAGTCACAGCTAGGTTTTTGAAGGAATGTTTTGAACATAGGAACACCCTGGTTGCAGTACAATTTGGACACACCCTTTAGTCTAGCTTAGAGTGCGTCAGCTATGGACAGCAGTGTTTTCACAAGTGCTTTAGAACCTTTAGGTAACTTTGTTTGACATCTCAGTCTAATGGTCAAATGGTCATGGTTGGCCCCAACGACCTTTAAATCTATTGAAGGAGTGCTTGAACGAATGAATGAACGAATGAATGGATCGCGCTTGAGCGTCACTTCGGTGTCAGCCAGGTGGCATATCATTACAGTTACCCTTGTACCGCAATGACATGCCAATGCCTGACCTGCAAAGTAGTCCTCACTTTGACAGACCTACCGGACCGGAAAAGCCACGATGCAGGATCACGTATGAGCAATGAAATCACGGCCCGATTCACTGCCTAAAAATGTAGTAGAATGAAATAGTACATACTTGACCTGCAATGAGTCTGCATAGCGGAGTGTGCATGTGCCATGTGTGTTGAATGGATTGTGCTGTGGGTTGCAGTGGTCATGAGTCATGCCATGTAGGCAATTTACTCACCGGAGCGATCGCTGCAGAAGCGCTGATTTCACTACTCGTGGTGAATCACTGTGTGGCCTTCCAGCTGCCCAACAAGTGATACCTGTACATGCTGCGCAGACAAGCTGCGACTGTGCTGTCCAGAATTCTCAAAGATCAAGCAGGAGCTACTGGACGCGCAGCGTTGCCTCGAAACGTAACGCAAACCCGTTGGCAGTGGAACAAATCTGGGTGAGCTTCCGCACGTCAGCTATGCACAGGGTGAAGGACAGTGCCTCTGTCCTCCACGTCGCGGGACTGCTTGCAGAGAATATCAGCACTTCCAACAGCGAACCTCCCCGTTTGGGCGTTATGAAGGACTTGCCAGCAAGAGGACGCTGACATGGGTCAGCTTTGCGGCTGGTGGTTGCTTTGTGGTATGGGTCACGAATAGAGAAGAAATCCCATACACTGGCCGCAAGCACTGTATCTTGGTACCCACATCCATGGAGCAGTCCATTGGGCAGAACACATTTCAACAGGTTTGTGATTGCATTCTCAATCCACATCATCTGCGCATTGGTGCTTTCAACTGAAACTTGGATGCTTTTATCAGATACGAAGTGAAGCTAAGTCTCAAGGCAGCCTTTTGCCTGACCATCATCCCTATGTCAAAATGATCAAGAGAATTGGCATGAAGATAGCTCAGAAGGCCTCTGATGACTCAGGAGTGTCAGGTCACATGGAACACATGAAGGTCGGATATAGCAGCTCTGGCGCTCTCTCTAACGAGCAAATGTGTCTGGTGCATAAGCTCACTTGCAACTTGGATGTGGCCTTATAGCCCATGTGTTTTGGATTTGCAGGGGCTAAAATGGGAGTTTGCTGTCATTGACAGTGATCAGGTCAATGCGTTTGTGGTCCCTGGAGGCAAAGTCGTGGTGTACACTGGCTTATTGAAACTGCTGCAAGGGCCTGCAATGGAGACTCAACTTGCTGCTGTTCTTGGCCATGAGATTGCACATGTTGTCGCACGCCATGCCGTAAGCTATTCCAGACACAGAGAAAAGCAAGTCTTTGAATTTATGCCACTGCACAAAAGTCTGCTCGTGCCACGCGCACATTTGGCTGTAGCTCCATGCTTCACTTGACTGATTGCGCCTTTCATATTCCGAGGTCATTGAACCCTGCATGCACGCATACAGGGCCATAGCTATTGTAAGGCGGGCTGGGCCAAGTTATGGATGTGCAGGCAGAGAGGATGACACAATCAGAGGTGTCTGGTCTGATCCGCACTGCTGTCTATATCGCGGTGGGCATTCCCATTCCAGCTGGCGCTGCTGCTGCTGTCTTCTTCCTGCCCCACTCCAGGTGTGTATGAGATGCAGTGGACAGAACTTTCGTGAACAAAAGTCAGACTGATATGTGTGCATAACAAGCCTGTACGCAGACAGACTAAAGTGCTTGCTGCACCTTATTTTACTTGCTGTCATACTGAGTATTGCACATCAGCTGAGCAAAAAGTAGTTTGACTGAGGTTGAGCAGCTTCTGCCATATCTGCAGCTGTAATCCACATGTTGTCTGGTACAGCAGCTGCTGCGGTCTGCTGCCCTGCTTCTGAAAGCCACCTGGAGACAAGCCAACCTGATGAAATCACTATTTGTAAAGGTGACAAGCTGTTTCTGTTTATGACCTGCAGGAGATCAGAGACAGAAGCGGACTCCATTGGTACGAGACTAGCAGCAAAAGCTTGCTATGACCCTGCAGCTGCAGGTATGATCTGTATCCAGGCTTATATTTCGCTTGTGATGGCCTTGTCTGGGTCTAAACTGGTTGGCTCTGACTGTGTGTGTACACAGTGTTTGGGCAGTTGTGTGTGTGACTGTGCGGTGCTGTGTTCTTGACCTCCAGATGGTGGCAATCACTCACTTGTGCTTCTGTTCTGTAATGCAGCTGCTGTATTCCAGAAGCTTGGAGCAGAAGAAGCAAAGGCTGGAGCTGCACAGATGCCTGGCTTCTTGCGTACACACCCACTCACAGAGGACCGTATTAAGAATGTGCAAAAACAGCTGCCAGCGGCTTCTGTCATCTACGAAGCATCGGGGTGTGAAAGGAGTAAGAGATACATGCTTGATTCCATGTTTGGACCACATTCAATAGTTGTGGAGGAGTAGTTGCTCGACCAATTGTGCATACTGTGCATATTCCATGTGCAGACTAGTCATCACACAAGAAAAGGCCGCATTGCAAAAGATCACATATTTGTGCTTGTACCGCATCTAAGCAATCCTTTGCCGTACAATGTGTGGACCATACTGTACTGAGCTGTTGTGTAGCAGAATTTGTTCAGCCTAGACAAAAAGCAATGCCGTTGTGCTAAGGTCACACAGAACACCATTTATGCTGTAGCTGCCTATGACATGATATGGGATATTGGCCATTGCCACGGTTTCAATAGAGAATTTGCGATTGCAGCATGATCATGTTGTAAGCTGAAGCTTCTGAGCTTCCTTGAGGCTGTTGTCTCACCAGCCAAATTGCTGTGATCAATACATCATTGTTAGTCTTTTCATGTCATTGGCAAATAGTTGCCAAATCAAGGCTTTATTTTGGCAGGGGGAACAATTATGGGTGCGTGAGAGCACTGGTGCGCCCCTTTTGCGGCGCACTTTGGGAAGGACATTCGCCCAAAGTCGTTCGTTTGTAAACACACATCCTCTGCCGGTATCATTTCACCAAGCTGGGCTTGCTGCGGATGATGCACACAGTGTGGCAGCAGTCTTACAAAATTGGCCAGCTCTACTATGATGCACACAGTGTGGCAAAAGCTTTGCGAACTTTGTGAACGCATTCAAGATGCTGTGTACGCAATACAGCACAGACTACCCAAAAAAGAGCGTCGTGTAATAGCCCATAGCCTGTCGCCTGCATCAGGACTGGTGTGAGTATACAATTTGATGGTCCTTCAGCAAGCTCAGTGCTTGTGCTGAGCAAAAGCACTGCTTGTATACGAAAGACAGCAAAATTAGTACTGCTCAAGCTGCCTCAGGTGCACGATCTCAGCACTGAAACCCATCTTAGAACTGACACCCATGCAACTCAATACTACATTAATACTACATTACTCCTGCTGCCGCATAGTTGCAAGCACGGTGTCTGTCCCTGAGTCTTACTAGGCAGTTCTGAAACGGCGTCTTACTAGGCAGTTCTGAAACGGCGTCTTACAAGGCAGTTGTGAAACGGCGCCTTTACCGGATGTGTGGTGTGACGACGGCGCAGCTGCCGCCCCTTCAGTCCCCAGCAGAGCTTGCCGATCGGGCAACTGTAGTGCAATGTGTCCATCGTTAGTTTTGACTGTGCTACTCTTACAAATTGACCTTACGGTCAAAGACTGGGTCAACGGGTCAAACGTAATATTTTATGAGCTGCTGCTATGCTGTAGAATCCCCAGGTAGACGGTCAAGTCGCGCAACCAAACAGCAAAGCGCCTGCTGTACAGCTGTGTCTGTGTTGGTCTGCGGTCCAGTCTGAGTTTGACTGGCGGTGCTTCAGGTCCTGCCGAAGCGTCTCTTCAGCGTACCTGCCAAACTCTGTGAACACAAACGTCAAAGACACCTGTCAGACCTTTGCTCTGACTGTGTTGGCTGGGCACAGGGCGTAGATATGGGAGCAGACGACGAGCAAACCAAGCCTAGCTCATCAACAGATGTGCGGTTCAACTGGATCTCCGACCGCACCTGTTCATCACTCAAAATAAAGGAGGACTCTTTTCAGAAACTTTTGGCGTCCGAATCCAGGCAAGATGCTCCGCACCTTTTGAAACGCAGCAACCAATGTCCTGGCTGGCTTTCACGGGTTTGTTCGTCGCATAGCTTCCTTCGCTTTAGGGATCCGGCTGAAGCTTTGGTGGCAAACTGCAGGCCACATCTGACAAGCTTCCTGGAGGATCCGGATGTCCTTCGGCTGATGATATACATGGATGGCAAGGACCTTGCGGCGGTCCGTAACTATTGCTAAGCAGACACATAGCCAAGCCTGATACAACTGCATACCAACCTTTTGCTGACTGCAGGCTGTGAAGCCCCCAGCAAAGTTCAAAAGGAAAACTGTGTACTTCATCAAAAACCAGAAGACCTCGTTGAATGCAGAGAACATCAAGAAGAATGTAAGTCAAGGCCTGTTCGGGTTTATTTCAGGCTACAGGCGCACTGACAGTCATGCTGGTGCAGGTGACCTACGGAGACTTTGCTGAGTCTCCCTTAGAGACACTGTCTGCCCTCTCCGAGGAGGTCATTCTCCCTGTGTTGAGCAATCCAATGAATAGGAGTGGCTGGCCAGATGTTGTGAGCAAGGAAGTCACAGAAAATTTGCACAAGTTCATTGCCAACGGTGCGTACAACAATCTTTGAGTACTTTGATACCCCTGAGCCAACATTGACATTAATTTTATAGCTGATACATGATTGTTGCTGCTGACATAAAGTTGCCAAACATTGACAAAGGTCGAACAACAATTCATTTCTTCTGCAGTCTTTGTGACAATTGGCCAAGTCAAGGGCCAGACTCTGCTGCCACTGCCTCCCTCTGACATTGCCCCTCAGGAGCCTGTTGTGCTCCATGACAAAGATAAAATTCACATCTTAGAGGGAGCTGTCATCACGTGGACTCGTCAAATCAAGGATGTCTTGAAGGCCAACTCAGAGTCTGCCCTCAAGGTGAAGCAGCATTTTGCATGCACTAAGCTATCTGAAGCTGTATGCATACTTGTTTGTGTGAGGTCACTCTCTACCTTGGCTACAGCACACTATCGACAATGTCTGTGCGTCATGTATGGCAGCTGATTCAGCTGCTGGGGTGCAGGAGCCCAACACGTACCCAGGGCCATTAACAGAAGTTGACTTCTGGACAGAGCGTGCTGCCAACCTGAATTCCATTCACCAGCAGCTGTCCACTGAGCGTGTTAAGAAGGTGGCCAAGGTGCTTGAGCTGGTCAAGAGCACATACTACCCTGCGTTCAACAGGTAAGGCTCAGGACAGCAGGTTTGTTCATGAAGTACACTTCTTTGCAAAGATGATCCAAAAACACATGTATGGGATCTCATGCCAGGCAACATGTATGGAATCCCACGCCAGACAGCATAATTTTCAGCATGCTCACAATCCTCTGGGGTCCGTTGCAGGTTGCTGAAGGATGTCAACACAGCGTGTCTGGAGGCCAATGACACTGTGAAGTACCTGAAGCCCCTGCGCAAGTATCTTGAGAAGATGAACAGCATGGATGATTTTACAGCTCTGATAGAGCTGTTCAAGCCCATGTTCCATACTATGTTGCTCATCTGGAAGCACTCAGGCTATTACAACACCTCTGCCAAGATGGTCACGCTCATCCGGGAGATGTGCAATGACCTGATCATGCAGGCATGCAAGTTTGTGCCAGGTTTGTGTGCCAGCTTAGCTTTCTGCACCTCACTTTGGCTTTGAATCAAGATGCTAAGCTGCAACATGCTGACGACGATTTCAATTGTGCATCCTCAGTCGCACTGGCTTCATATGTCAACTGCTTCCTGTAGCACATGCCTTCTCCTCGCTGCACAAGTGCCTAGCATAACCCTGCCCATGGTTTAGATCAATTTGACATTATGCAAATCAAAGGAGGACTCCAAATGTGTTGTATGAATTACAGGTCCTGAGCTCATGCAAATGGAGCCTCAGGAAGCTGTGGACAAGCTGCGCCAGACTGTGCGAGTGCTGTCTGCCTTCAAGAGCTACTACTTTGACAACAAAGCGCGCACACTTGAGGAGACGCCCAACAACCCATGGAAATTTCAGAACAGCGCTTTGTTTGGCCGCCTGGACGCCTTCCTTGATAGATGCAATGATGTGCTGAACCTCAGTCAGACTGCGTTGCAATTCCATAAGCTGGAGCGGGTGGAAGTTGGTGGCACCAAGGTATGTGGCTCAGAATGTATAGTCACAACTGAGCAGCTTTGAACACAGCAACAGTGCAGTGTACACTTTCTCATCACTCCATTGCTGAGCGTGTCACTTGCACTGCCTCTTAGCTATCTGCACTGCTAGAAAGCCTATAATGGCTTTTTGCCAGACTGTTGAGTTGTTTGAGGGCTGTGCAGGGCAAAACATTGACTAACAGCGTGAAGCAGATCTTCACAGACTTTCAGACAGCTGCTGAGAAGTTCCAGAAGCTGAACTATGATGCCATGAATGTGGATGCCACCCAATTTGCAGATGACTTTGCTATCTTCTGTGGGGTCATTCGTGAGCTGGAGCGGCGCCTTGGAGCAGTCATCGCACAGGTATGCCACATAAACAGTTGCAGGTGCACATCCTTGCGGCCAAGGCTTTGTGGGGTATCGCCAATTGTGCTGAGCTAAAATTCGTTTCATCAGTTGACTGGTGCTTGTGTGATTTTAGTGGATGCCTTGCATGGCTTAAGCACTAAGGATCAGTATGCAAGTTGACAATGCCGGGTGCAGGCCTTTGATGATTGCACAACAGTGGCGTCCATTTTCAAGCTGTTGGACAGCTTTGAGGGCTTGCTAGACCGCGGTGTCATTGCTGCTGACCTAGAGCGCAAGCACCTGGATCTGGTCGGCGGGTATGGCCAGGACTTGAAGGAGGTAGCTGACATGTTCAGAGAGACTAAGGAGGACCCTCCTCTGAACAAAAACGCTGCGCCCCACTCTGGCAGAGTCACCTGGGTGCGTGGTCTGAAGGAGCGTGTCGCAGGTACGCCCTGCTTTCCTTTCTTCTGTGATCGTTGTTTTTGCTATGTTCTGTGATCTGTGATTTGCAGTCAAGCCAGTCAAGTTATGTGCGCTTGACAGGCTTGACTGTGACGATAGCAGGGACTGCTTGCACTGTATGTCATGTGTGCACACATACAATGTCCGTCATCTGCCTGCATTTTGTGCATCTCATCACAGACAACAATCAGGTGCCCATGCCGAGCAATAGGCAGTAGGCTTTCAGCCTCCACATCATTGCATTTGTGGAAGTCATCTTGTCAGTGCACATCCCTTGGGTGCAATGTAGTGTCTAGTATCAGCGCGTGACAGCATGCAGAGCTATGATTTAGGCACACCCACTAGGTTTCCATCAGACAATGCTGAAATGCTTTCTACACAAGTTACAACCTGCTGCAGGCCCAATGGAGAAGCTGCACAGTCTTCCCAAGCTGGTTCTGGACAGTGAGGAGGCACGCAGTGTGCAGCAGCAGTATGACCACCTGATTGTGGAGATGGATCAGTTTGAGAAAGCAACTGTAGAGGTGATAGCCTTTCAATAGTCCATGCCAACAAGCGCAGTGTGCACTTGCCCTGTTTTCACAGACGAGTTTGCCTGTGCAGCAGATTCAATGCCTGTCTCTCGCCACTGCTCCGCCGTGTATCGTACGCTTGCTGACTGCAGGACTGGTGCAATCTGATTTCAGCCATCTCTGACCAGAAGCTGAAGCAGCCTCTGATATCCCAAGACCCACAGGGCAATGTCCTCAGGGTGAATTTTGACCCAGCATTAGTTCGCCTGCTACGAGAAACACGATACTTCCTGCTGTTGCCAGACCTGCCAATTGAGATCCCTGCAAATGCTCTTAAGGTAAGTCTGCCACTGTGACCAGCATCTCTGGTCTATGCACATCCTGATTGCACCCGATGCATGCACCTTTTTTTGTAGTCACTGACCTGTCACTTATCGGAGATGTAACACATTACTGGATGTATCTGAGCCTGTAATGGCGGTATCACAGCCTCTTCAATCTGCTGATTCTTGAAACGTGTGCAAACGCCGCTGTGGTCATGCAGATCTATGAGCGGGATGTGATGTTCCGCCAGCAAGTAGGAAACTTGCAGCTGATTGTGGGCATCTACAACAATGTGCAAGCCACCATCTTGCCAGTGGAGAAGCCCTTGATTACGCAGAAGCTTGAGGCTGTGGATGCAGCACTCAAGAAGGGCTTGCAGGTGTGCTGCCGTTCAAGTACAGGGCATGCTTTCTGCTCATTTAGGCTACTACAGTCGTAAAGGCAGCTGCAACAATATGCCTCAAAAGTTGATGCACGTATTGAAGGTCACACATGCATCAAGGTCATGTGTCTGCAAGCTGTGGTAATCACTCTTACATCATTTAGATATTTAGCAGAACCGCCTTGTGTACCTCCAGCTTCTGAGTGGTGCATGTGTAAACTCTCATATCTTGACTGATCAGTTGCTGGCTGTGCAGACTCTGAACTGGAACAGCCACCACATTGATGACTACATCATGGAGGTCATGGCTCTGGTCCGAGATGTGAATGAGACACTAGCCACTATCAAGGGCAATGTGAAGCGCACATCAGAGGTGCTTGCAGGCTGGGTTGCGAATCCCATGTTTGACCGCAAGGAGGGCAAGGTGAGTACAGCATCTCAATCTCCAATTTGTGCCTGCATCAAGAGTATTTGTCTCCCTATGTCAGCCAAATGACCAGAAGCTGTGCAAAATGCTCAGCAGATTGTCTTGTTGAATGCTGTAGAGCATCTTGTGCTCATGAGCAAAACATGAGACCTGCGTTCTGGTGAAGGTGCACACATATGAGGAGCTGACCAACTCCTTTAGAGATGTGTCCTCCAAGTGCCACAGCCTCATTTCTGATGGAGGCAAGGAGATCACCAAGCTCCTGTCTAGCAGCAACCGCACTCTGAAGGTCAGCAAGGGCGCGCCAGCATGGAAGGCGTACGTGGACTACATCGGGGACATTGTCATTGATGGCTTAGTGGAGTGCATCATTGCATCTGTGCACCGCTTGACTTCTCAGGTGGGAACCAGATCCATGTGTAACATTGCATGGATGCAGGACATATGCTCATATAAATGTCGTCTACTTTGCTGGGTCAGTCTGCTGACATGCTCATTAGCCGCTGCTGTAACTGCTTTTGCTGCACTGGCAGTCCTCGCAGTCTGCTGACATGTTCACCAGCTGCTGCATTGACCGCTTGTGCTGCACTGACAGTCCTCAAATAAACACCATGTCAAAATGTGGGGTCTGAGGCTTGCCGCATTCTGTTGCTACCAAGAGGGGTTGCTGGCAAACATGCATTGCTGGTGCAGGTTGACCCTGAGAACATGGCTAAGCACGAGATTGCCCCTCTGCTAGAGATTCAGCTGGAGCTGATTGTTCCAGACATTGTGTGGATTCCCGAGCTCGGCTCAGGAGGTGCACCTGGTGTGCGGGACATGTTCAGCAAGTGGTTCAAGTCCTTCCTAGAGATTGCCACCCTCATCAAGCGTCTTGACACAGGAGAAGGTCAGTTGCTACATGCTGTTCCCACCTGCCTGCATCCTGAAGCAGACCTTGCAAGCTCTTTCTATGCTGTGCACTCTGACGTGATGTAACAATTACCTCTGAGCTTTCCGCATTGATTAGAGCTGTAGTCAGTATTGCTGGTTTTACGTTCATTTGCATTGTGCAGGTAACTATGCCAAGGAGCTTGAAGAAGACTACACTGTCTACGATGCCATCAGTGAGGTGCAAGGAATTCTTGGTGCCAATGAGATCAAATGCAATGCCCTCAAAGCCCAGTATTCCAAGTATGGGTACTTGTGGAAGCGAGACCTCAATGAGACTCTCAAGGTCAGACTGCTGTACACACCATCACCTTCTTTGTGTGCTGTCATTGTTGTCTTTGTACATTCTGACAACGCATCTGTTCAAGAAGTAACTTTGGTCTCAAACACAGTACGACTATCATGTCTGGAGCAAATTGCAGGTGCACCCAGATTGTGCTTCTATGCATAACTTTGCATCAGACAAACATGATGTTGATCATCCAGAAACAAGATGCCCTGGCAACCCTCAAGTGCATGCCAACACATCATTAGACAAGTACACCAACAGTTTGAAATGGGCATTCTCCGTCTCTCTTTATGACCGTTGGTGCACTTGTCTAGCAATGTGTTGACATGCATAACCTGGAGAGTTTACAGCAGGGCGTGTTGATCCTGGGCTGGTCAAGATCATGTGTGTCTGTTGAGGCCTGGCTGAAACAGCCCCACTGTGCATTGCAGGAGTTTTTAGTTGCTGAAGGCAAGCAGCTAGAAGATGGCACCAGGGACGATCCAACCCTGGACCGGTTTGAAGCAGAAATAGCCAAGTACAGAGCAGTTCAGGAGGAGATTCAGGCTCTCCCTACCAGTGCCACTATTGGGTACATCAAGATTGATGCTAAGCCTATCAAGCAGGCCTTGACGACCTGGGTCACTAAGTGGATCTACCTGTTCACTCACTACTTGCAGATCAAGGTGACATCCTGCACCCTGCTTTTGTCACTGGCATGCTGCTGTCAGCACTGCAGCTTGATGAGATCTACGTTGTCGTATCCATCTCCTAGTGCCTGAGCATAAATGAATACCACTCGACCGGCGTGTCTCAAGGGTGTCAGAACACATTGTGGCAGAGTGCAGCTGTATGTCAGCCGAGTGTGTTCCTGCAATTGTGGCTGCAAACAGTTGTTCTGTGCAGGTGGTAAGCAGCATGGAGGAGCTGTACAAGTTCATGAACCAGTCCAATGCCACCCTGGACCTCAAGGTTGGCAGTGAGCTTGCCACTGAGCCTTTGCCTGAGGGAGAAGTTGTAGAGGTACATCCTGAGTTTTGCCTTACTTAACTTGCCATGCCTTACTGCAGCCAATCAGACTCCAGATTCTGCCCCATTAAATCATCCTCATAGTCCAGTGCTATCTGACAAAGATTAGTCTATGGTTGCAATATGTGTTAAGAGACAGTATGGTCTCTCTTACCTGCAGGGCGCAGACAGTGAGGCAATCAAGGCAGCACAGGCTGAGGAGAATCGCAAGTCCTTGTACTCAATCATGAGCTGCATGCGTGATGTGCGCAAACGCAGCGACAAGACAGACAACATGTTTGAGCCTCTGCGGGACACTGTCTCACTGCTGACCAAATTCAGCATCACCATGACTGATGTGGTGCTCAAGCAGCTGGAGGAGGGTCCCTTAGCATGGAAGTCCCTCAAGAAGAAGATGTTCCAGAGGTACAGACTATGCTAATGCAGCTGAAAGCGTCGACAAATAACCTGACAGCAGTATGTGAGCCTAGTCTTGCCTTCTGCTGTTTGTCTCTGCCATGGTATGCTCCTGCCACCGGCCTGCACAATCAGACCACCTCATCATGACATTCATGTCTGATTGTGCTTGACATGCCTGTGCCTGCTTTTGCCGTACACTGGGACGATTACCCAAATCTGCATGTTGAGGTTGCTGATTGTGTTGATACATGCAGGCGTGAAATCCTGGCCCCACTTCAGCAGGCTGAGGCCATAGACATACGCCGCAAGAGTGACTCCTTTGGTGAGAAGGTGGAGGACTTCCGCAAGTTCTTCCAGCAGAAGGCTCCATTCAGTGTCCCTGGGGCAGAGCTCAAGTTGGAACATGTAAGGCTCCACTGACAGGGGTTGACACTGTGATAAGGCAGCAGCACTTGTGGCCTGCCTTGCTGTGCCTTCTCCTCTGTTTGCTCAGCAGTGAACTTCAGCAGCCAAGCCCAATGCCTATGCTGCTTCTTTGTGCGCATGTCCTGCGTAGCATCACCTGCTATCAGTATGCCTTACAATGACTGCTGTGACACTGCAAGTGTGTTGTGCTCAACAGCTTACATGTGCTGTATAGGTGAGACCTGCATACCTGGTGCTGGATGCATTTCACCATGGTCAGGTGGAGAGTCACATGAGTGTGACCAAGATCATGGCTGACAGTGAGTACCTGCGGGAATGCCAGGACCTCTTTGAGCTGTATGTCTCAGACTACATCATGCTCACTCGCTGCAAGGTAAGGCTAAGTCTCCTAGTCCAATCAGAACCTGCATTTGCCAGCTGGAGCACATTGTTTTGGCTCAGGCTGGAGTCTGCAATAGTTTGTCGCAGGCAGCACCAATTTCCCCAATGCTTTTGTGCTGATGCAGGTCACCTGACAGTCATTGTGCACCATACTGACAATGATACGAAACCCCTGTCAGCATGCCAAACTAATTTGTCTGCCTGAATGCTTATTGACGTGTGCATTGTCCATATACATATAGACAGCTGTCAGTATTTGAGCAGCTTGAGATCAGTGTATTGACAGAAACTGCAACACTGCAGGAGGAGTTGGGTTACCTCAAAGCATTGTGGGATATGGTGGGCGCTGTCATGTTCACCTTCACAGACTGGTATGCCACACTGTGGGACAAGATCGATGTTGACTTCTTGGTGGAGGAGACAAAGAAGCTCACCAAGGACATCAAGCAGCTCAACAAAGCTGTGCGCAATTACGAGGTCTACAGGTACAGCTGCTGTCCTCTCTGCTCAAGATGCCTGTTCTTCCTATTTGCCATTACGGTCACTCTGTGTGCATGTATATGCTTTTGTGCCTGTGATTGGGCCATGTCTCAGGTGCATCTCAGACACATTCAACAGTGCAGTCAAGGATATTGCGTGTGGGACTGTGACATAAACTGCCAGTGACATCTTGCCTGAGGAGCATACAATTGCAAGACACTCGGCTTGTATCCCTTCATCTGCAGGCTGCTTGAGGAGCGGCTGAAGGCCATGCTCACCTCCCTACCGCTGGTGTCCGACCTCCACCATCCTGCTATGCGTGAGAGGCATTGGAAGCAGCTCATGAAGGTAGGCTACAAATTGCTGCATTGTGCTTGCACATGCCTCATGCTGCTGTGCATGTCGTCCATGCAATTTCAAAGTTGCAAGCCTTCTTCTTATACACATTATGAGGCAGCCAGTCTGTGTAACATTGACGTTCCGATCCCTCTGCGTCTGTATGGGATAGCATGCCCAGCTGGACAAGGGGCTATGGGCTATATAGGCTATGCACTGCTGCGTTGCGCTTGCACATGCAATGTACAGCACGCCTCATGCTGCTGTGTATGTTGTCCATGCAATCTCAAAGCTGCGAGCCTTCTTACATACATTCTGAGGCAGCTAGTCTCTGTAACATTGAGGTTCCTATGTGGGATAGCGTGCACAGTTGGACAACAGGAGAACATACATACGATGCTGCTCAATTTCACGCTTGATTAGCTTACTTGTGCGTCCTTGGTGTTTGCAGGCCACAGGCAAGAACTTCATCATGGACAGCAAGTTCAACTTGGGCAACCTACTGGAGCTGGGCCTGCACAACTATGTGGATGCATGTAGTGAGATTGTGGACCGTGCCCAGAAGGAGCTGATCATTGAGAAAGCCCTGAAGAAGATCGATGAAACCTGGTCGTCGCTGAGCCTGACCTTCTCTCCCTACCAGGACACTGACAACGTCCAGATGACCATAGAGGACTCTATCACTGAGGCCCTTGAGACAGACAACCTGGCCCTGCAGACCATGAGTGGTGGCAAATATGTTCAGGTAAGCATGCGCCAGCAGCCAGTGTGCTCTTGTGCATGATATGCTGGTACTTTTGGCAACCGTGGCTGTATTGTAAGTGATCCCTCACATCTAGCTCCAGCTGCTGACAAAATGAGCATCTGAATGTCCAGGTGCTGTGCAATGTCTAGCTGGCCCTACGTATGCTGCAATTTGTATGAATCTCCAATCAACTGTGTGTCTGTACAGGGCAACCCCAAGTTCCTGGAGATTGTGACAAATTGGCAGAAAAAGCTGGGTACAGTGGATGTTGTGCTGAACACCTGGCTAGATGTCCAGAAGAAGTGGCAAGCCCTCGAGTCCATCTTTGTGGGCAGTGCCGACATTAGGGTCCAGCTGCCTGAGGACTCCAAGCGCTTTGATGTTGTCAATGCAGACTTCCAGGCAAGCCGCTGACGAATGACCACCTGTGGCTCTTGGCGGTGACAACTTGTCTGGCAGGCCTGCCGCGATGATAGTCACTTTGCCTTTGCATGTCGGAGACGGACGTACACACGCTGCTGCGACTTACACCGATTGACTGTGTGCTCTTGTGGTGCTGGTTCTCAAGCATGGGCATGTTGATGCAGGACTTGATGAAGAGCGCTCCAGACACTCCCAATGTTGTGGAGGCCTGCAACCTTGAAGGGCGACAGGAGCGCCTGGATGGCCTCCTGAGCCAACTTGAGATGTGTGAGAAGGCTCTACAGGTATGAGCTACAAGCTGTATTGTGCAACGCTCCTACATTGATGGGAGGTCTCAATTTCCACACAAACTGTAAGCAGGGCAAACTAGGCGTAATCAAACGGCATCCTGGCTGACAACGACAAGTGCAATGTGACATGTAGAATATTTTCCAAGGCTAAGGCAGAGTTTGAAGCAGAATTGTGAACTATCTGATACTGCAGGATTACCTGGAGACCAAGCGTGTGGCTTTCCCCCGCTTCTACTTTGTGGCTCCTGCAGATCTGCTGGACATCCTGTCCAAGGGTTCCAACCCTCAGCTCATCCTCAGGTACTGCTTCTACGCCTTGCTTGACAGCAGGAACGCTGGACAACATTGTCACATTTGGCTTCTGTATGTAGTGTACACTTGTTGCCATGTGGCACATAGTAGCAATGCCTTGCCAATAGTCATCACACAGCATTGCTATAATGGCAGCGGCATGTTATATCTGATTTCTGCTGTTGCTCTGCAGGCATCTGCCCAAGTGCTTTGACAATGTGCACAACCTGGAGTTTAGAAAGGATGAGGCTGGTGACCCCACAAAGGGGGCCATTGGCATGTACTCAGGCACGCACTCATCACTGCCAGCTTGTCTGCTACTGCTTGCAAAGGCTCGCGCAAGCTTCTGCACACTACAACGCAGATACCCCTGGCAACAAAACACCCATTGTGATTTGGTATCTGTATATGCTTGATTGCATCTGCTGGTATGCTGAGCAACACTGTGCCCCTCATGCCCATTGTGATGCCCTTGGCTGACACCTGGCATCTTGCTGGTGTGTCGTTGTCATCAGTCATTCTCATGCTTAGTCACTTCCTTGCAAATTTGTGCTGTTCATGCGCAGGTGAAGGAGAGTATGTTGCCTTTGCTGAGGAGTGCAGCTGCGACGGCCCTGTTGAGTCTTGGCTGCAGAACGTGGTGGACGCCATGAGGGCTGCTCTTAGTCATGAGTTCAAAGTGGCTATCCCTGCATACGATGAGAAGCTGCGAACAAAGTGGATCTTTGACTACAGCGTGCAGAACACCATCATGGTGTCACGTACCTTCTTCACCCAGGATGTCAATGAGGCCTTTGAGGAGCTGGAAGAGGGTAACGAGGATGCCCTGAAGGTCAGCCTAACCATTGTATCAAAGCTGCAGCTTGCCTTGGCTTCGTAGGCCCAAGAGTGAATGCACCAGCTGTGCTCTTGGACTTTCCAGGGAACGCTGTCAGTGGACTTCATAGATCTGTTGATTCGAGGGAGAAGATCAAACATATGAACGGCCACTGCTTTCCACAGAATGAACGGTGCATGCATGCTACTCTGCCGTCATCTGAAGGCAGACTCTTTGTTGCAGATGCTCACAGAATAATTGTAATGCAGGGCATCTTTGACAAGCAGGTATCCCAGCTAGCTGATCTTATCACCATCATCAATGGCGAGCTGACCAAGAACGACCGCAAGAAGCTCATCACCCTGTGTACCATTGATGTGCACGCTCGTGACGTCGTCCAGCGCCTGATTGAGGAGCGTGTTGAGAACCAGTCCTGCTTCCAGTGGCAGAGCCAGCTGCGCTACTACCAGAACGAGAAGAGCAAGGAAGCGCAAGTCAACATCTGTGACGCTGAGATCAAGTACACGTATGAGTACATTGGCAACTGTGGCTGCCTGTGCATCACACCTCTGACAGACAGATGCTACATTACCCTGACTCAAGCCCAGAGGCTGGTGCTGGGTGGAGCCCCTGCAGGCCCTGCAGGTTAGTCAATACCCTTTGTTTGGTTTTGACACCGTTCAGCAAGTTTGCCCAAGCACCATGTGCATAGCGTTCAGGCAAAACCACGTTGCTCTGTGCAGAATGACCATGCTCAGTGAGCCAGCTCCATACCGGTGTTGCAAGCTGTTCATAGCCAATTTGCCAGATCAGCTGCCTTGCCCACTTTCTGTTTTGCTTAGAGAACACCGTCAACAGCACTAGCTGATTGCAACACAAGCTGCTTATGCTTTGCAGGAACTGGAAAGACTGAGTCCACCAAGGATCTGGCTCGTGCTCTGGGAGTGCAATGCTATGTGTTCAACTGCTCTGATCAGATGGACTACAAGGCCATGGGCCAGATCTACAAGGGTCTAGCTCAGACTGGCGCCTGGGGTTGCTTTGATGAATTCAATCGTATTCCTGTTGCAGTGCTGTCTGTGTGCTCCACACAGTACAAGGTGAACTCATGTGCAAGACAACTTTGCAGCCATTTGTCTTTTTAAGAACCATGTGAATGTCTCAGCATGCATGCAATTGTTACAATGATTTTTGTTTGTGAAGCAATTGCTTTCTTCAGCTGCACATCAATTGCATCGTCAACCGTTTGCACTCTGTTGCAAGCTACACATAGCTGACAACAATGACCCGGCTTCATTTGCTGCATCTTTGACTGCAGACTGTTCTGGATGCACTGCGTGCTCGCAAAGAGCGCTTTGTATTTGAGGACATTGAGGTGACATTGAGGTCTACCGTTATGGCCTTCATTACCATGAACCCTGGATACCCTGGCAGAGCAGAGCTGCCTGAATCTTTTTGAACTGAAACAATTTTGGCTTGCAGGTTGTTCCTGTCAGCAGAGCCTCCTCCATTGCTGGAGCGGGCACTGCCCATCAGTCTGCTGCAGAACAGCATCAAGCTGACCAACGAGCCCCCTGAGGGCTTGCGCGCCAACCTGCGGAGGGCATATGGCCAATACAATGAGGAGATGCTGGAGGGGTGTGCCAAGCAGGTTAGCCCCCCCTTCTGCCAATGGCTCATGCCCCATCCCCGCTCACATCAGCATACCTTCTTTGGGAGATCATGTTTCAGATCTGGGTTGCTTGTCGGTGACCTGCGCTGCTCCTTGTACATCTGGGTAGTCAGATGTGCACTGCTTTCTCACCTTTACTTGAGAATGCATGACGAAGCCAGATGCCATGCCTGAATGTGCTCAACCACTGCTGCGACGCTGCAGGCTGAGTACCGTTCCATCATCTTTGCCCTGTGCTACTTCCATGCTGCACTACTGGAGAGAAAGAAGTTTGGGGTGGGCAACTTGCCTGCAGCAACCAGTGGCATTGGCTGGAACATGAACTACCCCTTCAACACTGGAGACTTGCTCTGCTGTGGCCAGTGTGCCAGCAACTACTTGGAGAACAATGTCAAGGCAAGACACATCTTGTCTCGCGATACTCCTGCCACAGTCCAATGTCATCACCTGCTTTGCCATTGGCACCTTTCATGCCACATCTTATGCCACACAGAGTCAGACAGCGTACACTCATCTTGATCTTTGCTTCTAGCCTTCAACGCTTGCACTTGCATTGCACAGATGCTGCCTTAATAAAAGATTCTTTTAATGCTGTCGTCTCATGGTAGGTGATGTCTGCAGGTGCCGTGGGATGACCTCAGGTACATCTTTGGGGAGATCATGTATGGGGGCCACATTGTTGAGGATTGGGACAGGCGCCTGGCCAATGCCTACCTCTTCAAGTACTTCAATGAGATGCTGCTGGAGGGCATGGAGATGTTCCCTGCCTTCTTCACTCCTGCCAATACCATGACTCACAAGCAGGTCAGTGGTCAGGCACCACACAAAATAGATGTGTGTCACAAGCTTTATTTTGAAGGTGTAACATTGCAGCATTGTATTAATGCCACCCATTTTGATTGCATGGTTGGTGGTCTCGAGATGTACAAGCCACAGCAGATCATAACACTGTGGATAAGCTGAAGCTGAGAGCACTTTGCACCTTTCTGTCTGGGGGGGCTGCATGACATAGCTAGTAGTGGTAAGCTGTTGCCTAAACAGACTTTGGTGTCTTGGCTGCAGGTGTTGGAGTACATTGATGAGGCCATGCCTCCTGAGACCCCCTTGGCCTTTGGCCTGCACCCCAATGCTGAAATTGGTTTCAAGCTCAGAGAAGCAGAGCGCTTCTGTGCCAATGTGCTGTGCCTACAGCCCAGGGAAGCTGGTGGGGAAGGTGGCATGAGTGTAGAGGAGAAAGCCAAGATGGTGCGTCTTGCTTGCTTACAGCCACCCAATAGAGTCTTGTCAGCATGTCTCCATGCCTGAGCATGTCCTGATAGCCGGTGCCTCTGCATCAGTCATCACAGTGTTCAGCGTTTGGTGGCATGAGTGCGTTCTGATGTGCAATTCAAGCTATAATGCAGACGCAGCATTCATACAGCAAAGATGCTGTGCTGTCTAATCGACAGTCTGAGCATGACATGATGTCCAGCTCAAGGTGCTTTTGCTGCATAGGTGCTTGATGATTTGGTTGAGCGCCTGCCAGAGCAATTTGACATGGAGGACATCAGAGGGCGTGTGGACGAGTTCAGTCCCTATGTCATGGTTGCTATCCAGGTGTGCAGTCTAGCCTCTCATAGCCTTCTCTGCTCATGACCTGGCCATCTGGCCTCTGCTTCTGTGTCCCAGACCTGGCCGGTTTGCCTGTTTGGTCATGCTATACAGAGGATGGCAAATTTTGCCTAACACAACTTCTTCCTTCTCTCCTTCACCTCCACCACCAGCAAACAAAGGCTTCTGCCTGCTGCAATATGACCTTTCCTCACATGCACATGGTCTATTGTCTAAAAGCACATTGCGTGTCTAATCAAAGCATGCACAGCATATGCTACTGGCATGACAGGTTGCGCGCTTTGTACACTGTTATGGCGCAAGATTTCATAAATCTAAGGCTGCAGAACACTGTTATGCACATTTTTCTGCCTCCATGCAATGACATCCCCTGAATATTGTTGCAGGAATCTGACCGCATGAATGGACTGCTGTCCACCATGAAGCGTAGCCTTGCTGAGTTGGATCTAGGACTGAAGGGAGATCTCACCATGAGTGAGCCCATGGAGAAGCTCATGCTCGCCTTGGCTAATGACGGTGTGCCTGCCAGCTGGGCTAACATGGCCTACCCTTCATTGCGACCCCTGGGGTCATGGCTGGTCAATCTTCTTCAGCGAGTCTCCCAGCTTGTTGAGTGGACAGCAGATTTGGGTGTGCCTAAGAGCGTCTGGCTTTCTGGGCTGTTCAACCCTCAGTCCTTCCTGACAGCTGTCATGCAGACAACAGCAAGGCGCAATGACTGGCCGCTGGACAAGACAGTGGTGCTGACTGAGGTGACCAAGAGGCAGCCAGATCAGATTGACGCACCCTCAAGGGATGGTGCTTTCATTCATGGTCTGACTCTCGAGGGTGCACGATGGGATGAGAAGGCAGGAACTCTGGATGACTCAAGGCCAAAGGAGCTGTTCTGCCCTATGCCTGTCATGCTTGTGAGGGCTGTCACTGTTGACAAGGCGGAAATGAAGGACGCCTACCAGTGTCCTGTTTACACCACCGAGGCGCGATTTAGGCAGGAAGTGTTTACTGCACAGCTCAAGTCAAAGCACTCTTGGATCAAGTGGACATTGGCAGGAGTTTGCCTGTTTTTGGATGTGGTCTAGACCCTGTCCAGATGTACATTATTTGTGTCACTTCCTGGTACTGTAACACTAATAATGACAAATATTTGCAAGTCAACTAATAGATCAGATTGTAAATGCTATGCATCTGCATTCGCAAAACAGTCGTGTTTGTGCACTAGCTTTCCTAGACACACAGTTGCAGATTGCAAGCAGGGCAAGCTGTTGCAGATAGTGGCAGAGCTGACGATGACTCATCCACTGCTGTGGCGAAGATCAATCGCCAGCATCAAAGCCTGTTACATTGTGATTGCGCTGGTCGAATGCAGGTGCAAAACCTTGCCAGACGTCACAATGCTGACCTTGACAGCATGCGGCAAGCCATCACCAGGCATTCAGGTGGCGAAGGGACCGGGACTTCTCACTGATCAGTTCACAAAGGGAGCGCTTGCGCGCCATGCTCCTTTCGGCAGCAGGCAGCCCTTGTACGCCTCTCATTCTAGAGTCAACATCTGCTCGGTGCAAAATCTGCATTCACCTACCTTGACAGAGTTTGCGAAAGGGTCCCTCAAGCGGTGCTGCAACTTGCTTGCGGCATGCTTGTTGACTGGTCTGTTATCGGCCTGTCCGGTCCAGGCGGTTGCCACAATCACAGATACCATTCAGGCCTCCAATTTAGTGGTAGGTCGGCAGCCTGACAGCACGCAAAGTGCCCAGACCTGCGTCTGTAAGGTGCTTTGGTTGTGGGAATTGCTGAACCTTGGTTTGTCACTTGCAGCTGGACACAGCAAAGATACTCCCAGATGAAGAGGAGCTGCAACTAGAACAGACACTTGAGGAGCTTGAGCAGTAAGCAAGCATAACAAGGTGTTTGTAAGCTGCTGCACTTGCTAGCATGCAGATATCGCTCTGGGCAGTGAGACCTGCAGTTGTAATATCGGTGACAGACTACGTGTCTAGGCATTCTGCAATGTGAGCGTTGATTCAGGCGGACAGACTGGCGGATGCGTGTCTTGACACGGTTTGGTCCAAAAGCTGGACCCACAGAGAATGAAGTCAAAGCTGCTTGAGCTCCAGATGACAGGACTGTCATCATTATAGTTGACCCATCATCACCAAATATACTAGACTTCAACACAGGTCAAGCTGTAGAGCAGCTATTGCGCAGGACGTTCTTTGTGGAGCTGCAAAGTAGATATGGAAACGTGTTCTTTGTGAGAGATGAGGTATACCTTCACTCAATAACTGTGTTTCTTGTCAGGCATGTTCAAGTCAAGCTGCATATCCTGTCCTCTGCAAGCATGTTCTATGCCGGACCACAATAGCCAACTACTGTCATGTGCTGGGTCACTCAACCATGCTGCAACATAATCTGCCTGGATAGTAAATGCCAGCTCCATCACGCTGCATAGCACGAGTAATCACATAAGCCTGTGATGCACAGGGCGAAGATGCAGCAATCCTTGGGACTGTAGGCGCCCTGTCAGAATGCCTGCAAAGGCCTGGGGGTTGTGCTGTGGTCCCTGGGATCCCCTCAGATCAGTACACACTTACCTTGATCACTTCTTTAGTCGGAGGTGTCGTCTTTGGCTACTCACTACGCTTGGAGCCTTCTGGTATGCTAACAAAGGGCCCACTCATTACTTGACAGAAGCTGTCTCATTGGTTGCATGTATCTGTTAAAGCAAGCTTGCAAAGCATACCATCTTGCTTTTGCTGGCACCTACTGCATCATTTGTTGCTGAAAGCAATCGCATCATTGCTTTGCCTTCATATGGATTGCATTCAGCATGATGATGATTCTAATTTGGCACAGATCAGCCATGAGGTGTAGACAAATCCAAGTGTATGTCAGACATAGCTGATGCCTCTGTTGCAGGTCCTGTACGCAGAAAGTGGGTCTGGTCATTGCTGTTTGCGCCGCTGTGGGGCTCACTGTTTATCAACTTTGGCATTGGGCCCATTGTCAGCAGAACATCTGACCCTTGGCCTATAGTAGGCAATGCTGCTGGCTTTGTGGCAGCAGCTGCACTAGTGCAACTTTCACCGCTGTTTGCCAAGAGCGCTGTGGAAGGACCCCTGTGGAAGAAAAAAGACCCCTAAGTGCAACATGAACGTGTGCAGCGCCCTGTAGGATCAAACATGCAGAAAAGCTTCGAAGCATGAAACGTCATGTGTGCATGGTCCAAAACGGTCGTTCGTGTACTGTAGCAAGCGGGATGTGACTGTCAAGCAACTTTTGCTATCGTGCTATTGTGGCATGACAACAACCAGCGCTGTATCAAGGGAGCAATAAGTTGGCACGTTCATGTGCGATGGATGATTGGGAGATTACGTGCTTGTCGCTGTATGTTTCATAGTATCCATGCATGGGAGAGCCATGTTGCTCAGCACAGCATGACACGGGCCCAGTCTGATGAGTAATGGACTCAGTTGCCGCTCAAGCAGAATTACATCTATCTTGTAGTGTACCTTGTACGTCTGCTTGCACGTCGGAGAGGCAGACAGCGAGCAGCTATTGGCCCCAAGAGCGTAATCTCACGTATACGATACCCTCGGTCCGTTTGCTGGCAGACGCACTTGACCTGTTGATCAGCCTGTTTGATCTCAGCTCTTATACCGTAGCGGTATCTTTGCAACTTAGCCACTTCTTTGCAATCTACACGTCGGCCAGATAGCAGCATTGACCCCTCAAGCATTTTTTGGGCATCATGGGGGGGCCCAAAACTAGGATTACACAGGTGTGTGGAGCGGCCCTGGGCACCCAGCCAGCTGTTGCCCGACAATGGGTCAACCTGCTGCTTCTTGCTTGCAGGAATCGTTTGATGCAGCTGTAAAGGAAAACCAGGAGGAATTTGGCATGGAGGTACTTACCTTTCAAAGTGCTGGAAAAGTGCATTGTGTTCATCGAGTCAAAAGCTCTGAGCATATGATACTACAGCAGAACAAAGCACAGCTCAAAATGTTAAGACACACCAGCCTGGCTGATCATTTGACTGGCATTTGCTCATTGTGCAGGCTGAAGAAGCCTTGCAGAGTGCCATGGAGGAGTTCAGGCTTCAGGTGTGTGTCCGACCGCCAGAAGCTTTTGCTTACTGTCATAGCAAGTTTCAAGAATATCATGCAAGTCTCCACCAATCTCTGTTGCTCAAGCTGCCATTGGGCCTGCAGGGAGTAGATCTGAGCAACATTGCCACAAACCCAATGGAAGGCAAGCAAGCCATGTAAGTGTGTGTATGTTTGAGTGTTTGTGACAGGAATGTCAAGGTTGTCTTGTCCAATTTTTCAACTGCTGCAGAGATGCAATGAAGAAAGCTGTAGAGGCGCTGAAAGTGGCAAGCCAGACTACAGGGGAACAATTTAGCAGTCCCAGTCTGCTCAAGAGCATGCTTCACATTCAGGATCAGATACAGGCTGCAACACCAGACAGTTTGCCTCTGATACTGGAAGGTGGGACAGCCTTTGACCATACAGTTGTGAAAGCTTTTCTTGAGATGTCCAGAGTTGTGACTTAATTGCTGGCAAAGCTGCATGACTTGTACTGACTGCTCACATTAGCACTGCAGCACATGCCAGTAATCGTAAGTCCCAAACTGACTTGCGCAGACAATGCTGAGCTGGCTGCTTTGCTGCTATGCATGGCGTTAGGCATGTTGTTGACTGCTTCTGTCGACTGCAGCTGCTAATCAAGCTGATGCAGTTCCAGCACTGCTAACCTCCATCAAAGCAGCGTCAAACAAGAAGGATGTGATTTTGCCAAGCCTGTCTGTACTGCAAAGTCTCCTGAGCATTGATGCGAGCAAAGATGCCTTCATGCGAGCCAATGGTGCTGTAGAACTGCAACACCTTGCACAGACTGTGACAGGTAGTTTCTGCTGCCATGCTTCTTTGATGCAAGCATTTGCAAGGAAAGACCAGTGCAACTGTGGTCGCAAGGAGCCAGCATGCATGTGATTAGCAATGTATGGCTGTGTATCAGCACATGCTTTATCCTCTTGCAAAGGATCGATCAGTCGATCATTTTCTGTTCTCAACCCAGTTTCTGATGCCACCCACTCCTCTGCTATCATGCATCCCATTGAACACAAGCATATTGAATGCATCCTTTGGCCACAGGATCCTTGTGACACACCTTGTGCATTCCTGATTGATTGCTTTCTTAATCTCAGTGTTGAATTTGTTGAAGTATTGACCTTGCAGTAGATGCACAGTTAATAGAACATGTGGCCCTGGTAGCTGAGGCAGCAGCCAAGAAGCATGAGGACAACAAATGCAGCCTGGTGGACTCTGGCTGTGCCAGTCAGCTGGTGGAGGGACTAAGGTTTGGGGCTGTCTCCAGCAGCCCCGCTGCTGTTCAAGCTGTGTGTGGCTGCCTGAGAAGCCTGACTACTGCTGATGACCCGCGCCCGGCGGCCTCCAGGTGATCCACCTTGCCAACATAGGCATAGATTTTTTTTTGCCTCTTGTTTGTGTGCCTCTGTTTGGCGATCAGATTTTTTGCCTCTTATCTATGTGCCTCTGTTTGGCGCTAAGTTTCTGAGCAGACTGACAAGTGCTGGTCAAACTGACAGGACTGTCATATTGCTGCTGCTCAGCAGAGAGATTGTGGTGCTGACTCTGCCGTATTAAGGCCAGGCCAATGTCCTGCATGTTGTTGAGAGCACCACCTGTTGTACGTCGTGTTGAACGTTATGAGGAGACTTCAGTATCTGCCGCAGTGAGCACACTTGCCTCTGCTCTCTGTGTCCAACGAGCTCTGGTCTTGCTCTTTGTACCACATGCCCGGCAGTACAGGCCAAGCCACCCCATGCTCTGCACTGCTGCACACTGATGACAGCAAAACTCATGCATTTGTATACACTGTCTTTACATGACTCTCACTGTCTGGTAGTGCACACACAGCTCTGCAGAATAGCTGGGAGATTGCAAACAAAGCCGGCTGCTCTTGATACAAGCTGCCTGTCTACGCTGCAACATCTGAATTGCTGTTTGCAGAGCCTTCCAGAATAGCAGAACCTTGGCTCAGCAAGGTGCACCTCTGCTGCTATTGTCCATCTTGAAGCAGGGTGATATCACAGAGCCAGTCACAGTGGCAGCTGTGTGTGGAGCTGCTAAGAAGCTGGCAGCGAATGAGGAGATCTGCAAGGAGTTGGCTGACGATGGTGCTGTGCAAGTCACCATGAAGGTAAGACTGATTTGACCGCTTTCAGTCTGTCTGTATGTGCACCTTGGGTGCTGGGTGCCGTTTAGCACATATGCGTGGCTCACCCATAGCTCATTCATGCGCGCATGCTTGCATGCATGCATACATTCATGCATGCATCTGTTTGTTCATTGAATACACATTTCTTCCCCTAGGGTCAGGTACATACAACTCTGAGTAGCTCCCTGTATGAGGTCCTGTTTTGGCAGTCAGCCTAACAACGTGTGGCTGACCCTTAGCCGCTCATCTTGTATTCTGTTTCAGGTGCACATGTTACTGGCTCTGGCAGCTCATCAACAGAGCTGGCTCATTCACTTGTCTGCTCCAATGATTGACTTTGTGACTGGCACAGCTTCATACAGCTGAAGTTGCTGGGTGACGTTGTGACGTTTCCTGACGTAGTGTCAGGCAACTTGTAAACATAGGTGCCGGCGCGCCTCCTACATGCTGTTTGCGCTATGCCAAGCACTGCATTGACAAGACCAGGTTCTCCAGACAGGAATTTGTTACAGGTGTTAACATTAGGCTTGGGCAATGCAACGCTGGTGCGATCGGCGTGCTCACTGCTGCGGCAGCTGGCCAACAGCGATGCCATCAAGGCTGAGATTGTGGATGCTGGTGGCCTGGAGCTGCTTTGCAGAGCTGTGGATGCCCACACCACACATGCAGGCAAGACTGTTACTATGTGCAATGGCCACTGTCTGCTCATGAGCGCATTACTCATGGTGTACGCTCAGTCATTCCATAAAGCTGTGATGCAGCTGCGTACCATGCTTCCAAGTTCATCATCCCACTTTCAGATGTGGTGTCTGCGGTAGTGACACCCCTGTGCAGAACATTGCTGCAAGTTGTACAACCCCAGCAGTAACAATGTGCTGTCAAAGTCAATGCCAACATGTTGTTACAGCAGTCTTGAAATGCATAGTGAGCAATGCAGCCATTTTGTACCAAGCATGTGATGCAGCCAGACACATGTGATGCAGGGGCAATGGAGCAAGCCCTTGGGTTGCTTGTGGCATTAACGCTCAGGAATCCTTCTGCTGCCACACGTGCTGTGGAAGTGGGCTGCATTGACACAGTTCTGGAAGTGATGAACGTGTGTCAGACCGGTGTGCATGGCAAGCTGGGGCAGTGGGTGCAGCGACAGGCGTGCATGAGCATCAGGAATGTGGTTGCTCGGAATCCAGAGTTGAGGCCAATTGTACTGGACAAAGGGGCTGAGCCTTTATTGCGGTCTGCAAAGAAGATGTTTCCTCAGTCTTGTGGCGATGTTGGTAGCGCAGCACTGCGAGACTTGGACATTCAAGACTATAATACATGATCACCTGCTCGGATTTCTTGCATGAGCCAGTGTTTCGATTCATGTACATGAAGACGAAGATCCACAGGTTCAAACAGAAATTATAAATGGCACCAGACTGCATGGCATGGCAGCTTCTCCTCTTGTGTACAGGGCAATAGCAGCAGCCCAAAGCTGGGCTGCAAAGTTGTCTGTGCCAGTATTGCGCAACGTATTGCTGTGCATGCTGACATGCTCGAGACACTGCAGTGAGATGCAGAGTCCAGATTACTGATCAGGCGTCTGATTTCCGTGATGCAGTCTGGTCAACACATTCACGACGTTGCCACCTCAAGGCGCTCGTCCGGCAGTCTGTTCTGTCTCTGGTGCCCTGACTGATTGACAGTCTTGCTGCAAAATCTCAGACCGGCTGAACTTGGTTGGACTCGTTGTGAGTGTAACGATCTGCATGTCTGCAGCGTCGGCCTTTGTTGCTGCCAGACCTCAGGTGGTCTTCAGCAGCAATGGTGCTTTATCTTGCCGACAGACGCTGAGGCAGCCGATGCGGCCATTGCGGCAACATCGTGCGTGTTCCTGTGAGGCCGCTAAAGGCTTTGCTCCGTCTGGCAAAACCGGCAGTAAAGTGAGTCTCCGGCAGCTGCTTTACCTCTCTGTATGCGAGGCTCACGTGACCCGCCACAGATTGATACGTGTATCTGGTCATTGGGCTTGCCAGTCGACAGCGTACTTCGTTGCAGAAAAATAAGCGCAAGCTTGATGCAAACTGGATAAGTGTTGGAAGCCTAGCAGAGTTTCCGGTAACGCTTTGTGTGCTAAGTGCTTTGAAGTCATTCAAGACTTGTGGACATAGAGGCAGGTATCCCATCTGTATGTGACAATGTTGCTGAGAGACTTGTGTTGCATGCAGGAAGACCGTCCCACTAGAGCTGTTGTGCTTAAAGACAAGTCTGTTGTAATGCTGTACAATGTTGACGGGGATGTTTACTGCTCAGATGCAAACTCAACCGCATTCAAGTTTCCTCTTACTCATGCCAAAATTGTGAAAGGCAAGCAACATGATCTGCGTCTGTTGCAGTTTTTTGTGCAATGCTAAGAAAGTAGGGCAATCATGTTTACAGTGTATGCAAACTTTAGGTGAGACAGGTCCAGCTGTTGAGGTTCCTCTTGATGGAACAGTATATGATCTACAGACCGGCAAGGTGAGTTTGGCATGCAGATAATGTCTCAGCGCATGATTGTGCCCTGCGCGCACTATCACAGCCAAGTTTTTTTTGTGTACTCACTCTGTAGTAATATACACCGATGCAGAACCATTACGACAGTTCATCAGTCTCATGGTCCTGTAGGTCCTGGAGTGGTGTCCAAAGAACAATTTGATACGGAAAGTCCTTGGCTCCATCAAGGTATGACAAAGCAGCAGCTGTGATTGTACTGCTGTGCATGCACAGGCTTCACATCACTTTTGTCAAGGACATGTACCAACTCATTGGACACTGAATCAAGTGCAAAATCTTGTGCATTCCTGGTCAACATGCAGTGCAGCCATTTCCAGCTCTTGCACGTTCTGTTTACGTGCATATCAGCAAGCACTTCACGGCAGTTGTTATTGTTTGCAGTCCAACCAGAATCCCAGGAAGCTTAAAGTGTATCCAGCACAAGTGGACGACGACGGGAACATCTCTGTCAAGTTTTTCAGTCCTGGTGCAACCACATAGTGTATTGTGGGTCTGGCCTTGTCATGCCAGACAATGTTAATTTCAACTACTACAGAGGCCCAGCATTGCATGTACTATGAGTGCATGTATGTACAAGGTCCTGGGCAATTTTTGGTGCAATGTGCACTTGTTGATGTTTCAGCTTTGAGCTACTCATGCTGCCAATACATGTCTGTTTACAGCCATGCAATATGGTGGTTGGGAGATGATCACTGTGCAGCAAGCCACGCACCAGTTGGCAAGTATGGCAGTTTGATACAACAAAATATGTTTTGAAAGCGCTTCGGCACATAGCTCAATGGCTTGCAAGCTTACAATTGTATACGCAACAAACCATGCGCCTGTTGCATGTATGGCAGTCTGATAAAATGAATTGTGATTGTGATGCGCTTTGTCACATGGCCTAATAAGAATTCCCTCATTATTAGTAGCAGATTATCAACGGATCCATTCAGTGTTGGCAGCGTATTGTATCTAGCTGTTCTACCTCTTCTGAGCTGTTGCAAGTCTAGGCAATAATAGTTGCCCTGAACAACAATGTCACTGCAATGTTCACAAAGTGTATGAATCTCCTGTGATCATCATCTTGTTGAGCAGACACTTGCTTGCATCATGCAGCTTGTGAGGTCCTTCTCTTAGTTGGCACTGTGGGAATAAAGTGTCTGGCAGGTTACAACATTGCTGTCAGGAGTCATTTGTTCAGAACCAGATTGAGTTCCGCAGCAAGCAAGGCTGCAAAGAATGAGGTGAAGCCTAGCAAGAAACTACTTGAGCAAAACCAGAGCAATTGATTGATTCAAAAATTCTATCTGTTTGTCCTGAGCATGTCATTGTGTGTAAGCTCCTATACACTACAAGCTATGAACCACACATGAGGCATTCATCCTTGTTCTCCAGACTGCATACCATAGCAGCCAACTTCCTTTCTGCCTCCATGTCAGGGTCTGCAACCACTGCCTTGGCCACCGCAGCCTTTGCACTGGCTGAGTCTGTAGCAATGATTTGTGTGTTGGGGCTCTGCTGCTCCTGCATTACCACATAGCTTCACTGTAAACACACATGCAGGCAAAGATGAGTTTTCTCTGCATCCATTGCTGGGTTGATCAACAACACACAAGGTTCAAGAAGCAATGTGACACGACACACTGCGTTGTGTGTCTCATACTCACATACAGTATTGATTGTTGTTTGGCAGAGCAGCAGATGTGACAAAGCTGAATGCCAATCGGCTGACAAGAAGCATGCAAGAGAAGCCTAACAGTGACATGCTTGTGAGGCTTGCCAGGTCGCAAATGCACATGTGACCCCATAGTGTCCCCACACACACATGGACAGACTCAAGCAGACAACATCCTCAGATGGTGTCAGAAGGGGTCGTAAGTTCACCTTGAGAGGCTCAGTCGCCGCTGTTGCTGCCAAGCCCTTGGGGGCAGCAGCAGCACGCGCAGCCTTGTTCTTGGCCAGCGCCTGCTGGTCCACTGTGAACTTGATGGCATCGGCTGCTGCCCGCGTCCTCAGGTAGTACATGCCTGTCTTCAGGCCAGCCTGCATCCATTCATTCATGAGTTCATTCCTTCAAAACGTGACTTTCCTTGGAGTCAGGTACGTACGGTCATGAGTAGCTCCTTCTGCCAACTTGCATGGACATGCTGATTCCATTTCATGCATGATCATGCTCCCTGATGCGATGTGTGCAGTGTTGGGGTGAAAAACATGAGCTCAGCTGTATGCAGATGATGATGCAGCATGTGGTAGCAGGTGATAAGTAAGTACGATCATGTGCTTGATGTGCCTATGGATTGCCTATGGTGTGGTGGGGGACACAGCTGCAATGGTGCATTGAGCCTTGTCTGCTTGTTCCACACGCCAACAAAACTTTGTAAGCTGGATGCTAGAGTCTACCCAGGATGTCAGCTGGGGCACATAACGGCAGGCACGCTAAGACTGATCCAACAAAGATGATCATTCAAAAAGCAGGCAGGCTAAGACTGACCCAACCAAGGTGAACAATCGAAAGGAGTAAATGGCAATGCAGCAAGGCAGATTGCAATACTACACACAGTCTCTCAGCAAGTCTGTGGCAAAAGATCACCTTCCATCCATAGAAGTGCAATGAGGTGAGTTTGCCAAAGTTGGGATCTGACATATGCACATTGAAGGACTGGGACTGATCAATGTAGGCACCCCGGTCTGCTGCCATGTCAACAAGTACCCTCTGCTTGATCTCCCACACCGTCTTGTACAACCCCTTCAGACTCTCAGGCAAGTCTAGGTCCTGCATGAGCATAGACATAATAGTTAGCATATATATTTAAGGTATAAAGACGTACATATCCATGGCCTACCTGGACATGGGACTTGTCGACAAGAGGGCTGATTGACACAGCAACAGCGCAGATGGTGCCGACGTGTCAGCAACATAATGAGTGCCGCTGTTTTCCTGAAAGAAAAGCTTGGCTAAACAAAGAAGTGGCATGAGATGACAATCAGGTGTGAGGTCATTCTGTAGTCCACCAAGCTGTCAGCTTGCTACCCTCTGGCTTCAACACTGTCGCTGTACATCAGAGCAACATGCTTATGCCAAAGCTTGATGAGATTACGCAACACTGGCAAGCAGCAAACCTGTATGGAACCATTTGCAGCAACCAGCTCATTCTTGAGGTCTGGAGACCATAGGCCCAGGCGAGTGAGGTCCATGAGCAGGTGCTGGTTCACCACCGTGAACTCCCCGCTGAGCACCCGCCTCACGTATATGTTGCTGGTGTATGGCTCAAAGCACTCGTTGTTGCCCAGAATCTGCACACCACCAGAGCATACACGGTCAGCATGAGACCACGTCTAGCTCAGTGTAGCATGGCAGTGGCTGTTAGCATGTGTGAAGCAAGTTTGAGCTGCCAATGCTGACACAGCAGCAGCAGAGGTTAAGAGCCAACCTAAGCAGCTCAGACAAACATTGCATCGTGTGCATTGTCAAACAGGACATAGCAAGGAATCAGGAGTGGACTCATGCAAGCAGCTTTGTGCTGAGCAAAGTGGTTCATTGGAGGGGCTCATTGCAGGAGACAGTCATGCAGACCACAATAGGTGATACAAGACAACAGCGTGGGCAGCAGCCCTGCATACCTGTGAGGTTGAGGCAGTGGGCATGGGGGCGACCAATAGGGAGTTGCGTACTCCATGCTGGGCAACGCTCTGTCTCACCCCAGGCCAGTCCCACCGGTCTGAGGGGGTCACCCCCCACATGTCTGGCTGCAGGACCCCCTTGCTCACTGGGCTGCCCTCATAGCTGGCGTAGGGACCTGCAGGGCATTAGGGGCTGTGATTATGGGATCGACACCCTCCCAAGCATGGTGCCTGTACCACTGTCTAGACAGTGGATGCTGCTGGTCAAGCATGACCTGAATGTGGGCAGCAAAACAGCAGGATAAAGCCTTGGATGGCATATCCAACACCATTCAGATCCACCCTGTGCACTCATGAGGCAGACACACACCCCTGTACTCCTGCTTGGAAAAAGCTACAGTGTATGCACACAAGACTGCTGCCTCAGCAGGCTCTACTCAGATTCGCTGAACATCTTACACTCTTTTCATGTATAACATATGCATTGCAGCATTTTCAAGAACACGGCTTTGTCAAAGGCCAGGATAGCTCCTTGCAATAAACATAACAAACATCCTGTAGCACCATACTAGACAACAGGTGATCAGACAGCACTCAAGCTCAAAAGCTGGCACACATTACTGTGGGCTTGCTGTGCAGCGCACTGTTGACCAGACGCAGCGAGTTGAGCCCAAGGATGCGCATGGCTCTTGCAGATGCACTACAGCGAGTTGACCAGATGCAGCGAGTTGACCAGACGCAGACACACTGTTGACCAGACACAGCAAGTTGACCAGATGCAGCAAATCGACCAGACGCAGCAAGTTGACCAGATGCAGCGAGTTTACCAGACGCAGCAAGTTGACCAGATGCAGCAAGTTGACCTGACGCAGCGCACTGTGACCAGATGCAGCAAGTTACCCAGCTGCAGCGAGTTGATCAGATGCAGCGATTTGACCAGATGCAGAAAGCTCACCATCAACCTTGGCCAGGGCAGAGGAAGTGGTGAGAGCGTGATAGTAGATGCACTCAAAGATGTCCTTGTTCAGCTGCTTGGCCTCGGGACTGTCGAACGCCATTCCCAGTATGATGAAGGTGTCAGCTAGCCCCTGCATCAGCACACACATCCACCTGTGCCTCAGAAGTCATGTTGGGTAAGACAGGTATGCACATCAAATTCCTGTATCAAGTGCATGTATTCATGACTTTTAGTTTTGGGAGGTTTTCTGATTTGATGATAAGACTGGCAAATAATGTTGAGTATCTCCAGCTCAGTCTATATGGGTTCAAGGAGCTGTTGCTGCCCCTTCTCAAAACAAAATTCAACCACCTGCATAGTCTGACAGGCTTCAAAGTACAACTAGATCCATATTGCACCCACAATGCAGGTGTCTTCATTTCACACATGCTAGAGAAGGAAGAAGTATGCTCAGTTGCGCAAAAGATTTGTCAAGCAGGATAGTCAATAGAGCATGCACTGACTGTGCATGACAAGGTGGAACTGCTGATCATTGCTTAGCACCAAAGAACGCGTGATGATAAACCCAAAGAGCACATTGGTGACGCCTCACAGTGGGACTAAAACACAACAGACTGCAGTGACAGTGCACCAGACTGTCATGAGATACAAACACAACATCAGCAGAAAATAGTGAACAGGTGCTGCCATGCAGTCAAGGTGTGGTGCTAGGCGAGCAACAGCACATATAGATATGGGGTATATCATACTCTGACATTGTTCAGCTACAAACGTGGTCAGCTGCATAGGCCATATGATTTACTGGGCAGATTGTATACTGTTATTACTTATGTGAATATATGATCAATACAGTTTGTACAGTATGAGTGCCATATGATTGCGATTTGACTGGATAAAAGTCTGCTGACCTGCACGCCGATGCCAATGGGCCGGTTGCGCGTGTTGGATCTGCGTGCTGTCTCCACTGGGTAGTAGTTGATGTCAATTATCTTGTTCAGGTTCTTGGTCACCTGCTGTGTGATCTCCCCCAGCTTGGCAAAGTCAAAATACCTGCATCAGCAGCAGATGGGGTTACGGTGGTGTTCACCAGCTCTTCTCAATCCTGAAACGTTTATCGACTCTACAGTGGAAAGTTAAACTCAGAACAGCCTGGGGACAGTAAAACCGGACTTGATATTGGCGAGATGTTGTAGAATTCTGTGCGTTCTATGCTGTAATGATGCTGTTACGCCATGTGTTGTGTTGTGCTGCAAAAAGCCCACATAGTGTTGTCAATTCACTCTTGGTACACCTGAAGCTGCAGATGATGTTAGTCTCTTGGGGATACACAAATGTTACGATGATGTCTCAATTTCATAGTGGATATACTCAGAGCTGTCTATGACATCAGGCGTGTTGCAAAGACCTGCATGTATGCATGACAGCCAATGCAGACAGTAGCAACACATGAATGCCTCAGACGCACGCATGTATTTACCAGCAGCAAGGGTTCAGATGGAAGCATGATGTTTGCTGCAACTCACCACACGACACGGATGCAATGATGAAAGCAATGCATACAGGGTGGGACCAGAAGGAATCTCAACACCAGTGCAAAGTACTGGCTTCAAGATTTGGGGCAGTCTCTTGTTCAAGTTTGGCAGACAGGCAGGCAGCACAACGCCTGAATGCCTCCTGAAAGCATGAACAAGAGTTTGACAGGGGACAATACCTGTTCTTGGCATCTAAGCTTCCTGTGGTCTTCACCACCTTGCCACCTTTGCCATCTTTATCCTTCACAAACCTTCATGACAAAACAAGCACATGTGAGCAGTCTGGTCTTGCATCATTTGGCACAAATGATGGCTGACAATTCGGGGCCAGTTGGGCTGCTCTGGAAAAAAGCATGCATGTACTTCAAGAAGGGCATTGTAGCCAGCCAACAAGTCTGATCTGGTGTGAGGGACAAAGAAGGGCATGGTTTTCTGCAAACAGACAAAGATATTGGTGTATGCAAATAGACAGAAACATATGGTGGCTATGTGCTGGCTATAATATACCTGGGGAGGGCAATGGAGGCCAGGTTGCAGACAGCAGACTCTTCAGGGCTGGTGTACTCGATGATCTCAGTGCACAGGTTGCTGCACTTGATGGTGCCCAGGTTCTGCTGGTTGGACTTGCGGTTGCAGCTGTCCTTGTACAGCATGTATGGGTTGCCAGTCTCAACCTGCAGCCACCCTAAACCCTAAATATGGAAGCTTCAGCCAGCACTGCTGCTCCACATGGTGTGTGGACTAGCACACACACACACACACACACACACACACACACACACACACACACACACACACACACACGCGCAGCATATGCAGAGCACAGAGAGGCATCTGCTTCTCATGCTAGTCTGTACATTAGTGCAGACATAATGTCACAAGCTATGCTGCTGCATGGCACGCTGACACTCCAGGAGGAGTCGTGATGAATGCTTGGCCAGAGGCCTGCTGAGCAACTTGGGCATGACATCTTGGAGAGCAAACGCACACCAGACCGCATGTACGCATCACCATGTACAAGTCAATCACCCGATTGGAAATGACCAGTGGGGTGGTCAGAGACAAGACTTGTCTTGCACCTACCTAGCTCATCATGAGCCGAAAAGCGCAAAAGTTTCTTGTAGTTATTATGAGCAGTGTGGTCAGCGCAGCCACACCTATCGCTTACAAAGGAGCCTTATGAGCTGGAGTTCTAATTTTGTTGACATCATTGTATTCCCATTGGGATATGCAAAAAGGCAAAATGTGGTCTGCATCATTGAGATGGCAGACCAGAGCTGCTGGGCCCTGGGAGTGCAGACAAGTTCTACTACGATACACCCACACGTCAAGCAGAGCAAAGTTTGGTTTTGTGCTTGTTTTTCCTTCTGTTTTATTTGTTCACTTGAGCCTTTGAAACAGAGCTGCTGGATCCTAATGAAACAGTGCACCAGAGCAATTGCTCTTTGGGACACAAAAATGTGCCCTAAACCCTATTTGTTAAGGAATGCCCATTTCATAGTGTAACTCCAAATTCAGAAACGCCTGGGGACTAGTGCAGGTGTTTCTGGCGAAGGCGGGAATTCTGAGACAGATTCGCATGAGGAAGCAAAGTTCACTGACCTGTGCCTCTAAGATGGCGAACCAGAGCTGCTGAGCCTTGATCACACGCTTGGCACGGCCCTCCCTTTCAAACTTCTGGTACAGGGCATCGAAGGCTTCTCCCCAGCACTCAGCCAGCCCGGGGGCCTCGTTGGGGCAGAAGAGGGACCACTCTGCATTTGCCTCCACTCGCCGCATGAACAGGTCATTCACCCACAGCCCGTAGAATAGGTCCCTTGCCCTCACCTGTGACAGTAAAGGGCAAGATATACAGCGCCTATCTACACTTTGGCCCTGTTGCGTTGAGCCAGCCCCATGAGGTGGCAGCGGGACCAGTCGGCATTGGCATCCTACCTATCACGATGTAAGTAGACTGCTTACTCATGAGCCCTCACAGTCTATGAGGGGGTTAACTCATAAGCTGTGGAGCAGATGTGATGTTCATTTGAGTGAGTGACAGCAGCTCCACAGTTGCTGAGACAAAGCCTCTGGTCTGGCTATGCTGGATCTTCTGTGAGGGCCCTGCTTACGATAGGGCAGTGTGTTACGCAAAGACGGTTTGTAACAACAGTCAGCTGCATGGCTAATGTGGTGCCACTGTGCAGCATACAGAGCTTTGAGGCCATGATGTGAGTTTCTGACTGACAAACTCTGCAGTGAAGCTGTGGAAATGGACAGGGAACCAGTCAAACACATACCCTGGCCACATGCATACCGCAAGAATCCCTAAAGAAGGCTACATGCGCACAACAGCTGCAGCTTACATATGACAGCAAGCCTCATTACACATGAATCAAATCAAACGCTGACCTCTTCTTTGCCATGGTTCTTGCGCAGGTCCAGCCACTCGAAGATGTCACTATGCCATGGTTCCAGGTACACAGCAAAAGCGCCCTTACGCTTCCCTCCACCCTGGTCTACATACCTGCACCACTACCAGTTTGAGCACAAGCAGCACATCTCCATTGTCAAACACGCTTGTTGCGACCCCTCCACCCTGGTCTACACACCTGCATGGCTACCGGTACAAGCACAAGTGGTGCATGTGTCCTTTGCAAATTGTTTTTGTTGCGAGGCTGCTGCAGAACGTCTAAACAGGAACGAATCATGTGCCTGCCGCTGCAGGTCTGAAAGCTGCTGTCTGTTGCTACACTGAAGCTTGACAAAGAGTCATTGCAGCAGCAGCACCCACGATGCTGCTGCTGCTGTGGATCTGCGAAAAAGTAGCCAAAACAGCAGAAAGCAGCCAGAAAAGTGAAGACAAGGGCAGCAGATGGAGGTGCACAGATGGTTCACCTTGCAGTGTCGTTGAAGACACGTAACATGGGCACAATGCCATTGGAGTTGCCATTGGTGCCTCTGATGTAGCTGCCCGTGGATCTGATGTTGTGCATGGACAGCCCAATGCCACCCGCACTCTTGGAGATGCAAGCACACTCTTTCAGTGTGTCATAAATGCCCTGCAAGAGCACAGAGCCCTTGTCCAACCCTGACTTGCTGTTCTGATAAGTCCTAACAACTTCTTACAATTGCCTGTTGCTGGCGTGAGCACGATGGATCTGCAAAACGCAGTTTTGCAAACTGACCAACCACATCTTCCTGCTTCCCTGGCCGTAGGCTCCCTAATAATCAGGCGTGAAACTCATTCAGCTTGTCTTCAGTCACAAAGTGGTTGCATGTGAAAGACATGTGGGACATGTTTCAAAATTGATTTGCTGCTTGCATTGATAAACATGTCAGGTCACCCTGCCAAGCAGGTACCAGGAAGTAGATGTGGCACAATACGCTGATCATCTTTGCAATGTGCTGACATTGTTCTGTGCATGCAAGGTTGCTACTCGCGCACGCTACGTCTGTCGCTGCTATGACAGAGTGCAGCAAGCTTGCCGCTCACGCACGCTGTGTCTGATGCTGCCATGATAGCGTGCAGTCTGTCAAGCGACTCACCTCTATGCTGTCGCTCTTCATGCAGATGAGGAAGCAAGAGGACAGCTGCGGCCTGGGTGTACCAGCGTTGAAGAGGGTGGGGGAAGCGTGTGTGAACCAGCGCTCGCTGAGCAGGTGGTAGGTGTGGATTGCACTCTCAATGTCTGTCTTGTGCATACCAACTGATACCCTCATGAGCATGTGCTGGGGTCGCTCAACCACTGTGCCGTTCACTCTCAGCAAGTATGAGCGCTCTAGAGTCTGCAGGAAGGCAGTCCACATGAGGGGATGATGCTGACAAGACAATCATCCCGACAAGGAAATCATCCAGACAAGGGGATCATCCTGACAGGACAAGGCTGGCATACACATCCATTATGCACAGCCTGGGAAACCTCATTTGTGGGACATCAATTGACATTGCAGCAGCCAGGTCAACTGTACGCAGCTGCCGCTGAAAAAGAACTTTCGAATGTAGGGAGCTCATTCAAATAACTCTGTGTTTGTATTTTGGAACCACAGAGGGTGAAACGCTGGGGAGTTCAAGCGCCCAGTATGCAGATGGACGAAAGTGACTGCATCTCATCGTACCTTGAAGCCAAAGTAATCGTAGTCAAAGTCCCTGTCATAAATGATTTCACTATCCAACCTTTGAGCATGCTGCAGCACACAGCAGGCAATGAGAGTCCATCAACAGCACACTTACGTAACAGTTGGTCACCAAGAACTTCAGCAGCAACCACAAGTCAAGGTTAGAGCAGTTGGTAGCAGACACTACTTGAAGCATGTGAGAAGAGCTTGCAAAAGAGGTACCTGCATGATAATGGCAAAGACATCATCAGCAATGAGCGGCGCTTTCTGGCCATTCTTGGGGTTGATGTGGTTGTACATGATCTTCACCCTGCATGTTCATGTTTTGCATTAGCATAGCCATCCTATGGCAATGTACACGTCGAAGCCCACACAAAGCAGAAGCCAGACTCACGTCTCACTGAATGACTTGAGTGTGCTCTTGTGAAGGTTGGAGACAGCAATTCTTGCCGCAAGCTGCAGCACATGAGCTTGCATAAATTGTCAGGTCAGCATAAGGTGAGCATGTTGCAGTGAAAGGTGCACAAGCAAAGTCCAGCTGGTATCTCTGGCTGTTGCCAATGTATGCATGTCAAGTTGTGTTTGGACAAAAGGGCCTGCAAGAAACGAGCTCATGAATGGGCTGCTGACCAATGCATAGTCTGGGTGGGTGGCAGTCATGGAGGCTGAAGTCTCTGCAGCCAGCTCGTCAAGTTCACTGGTGGTCACTCCTTTGTATACCCCAACTGCAACCTTCTGGGCCACCATGACCTACATCATGAGAGTCTGGTATGTTCAAACAAGGCATGTCTCACGACTTGGCCAAATTCTTAAGCAGTAAGCTTGAAGGACCGTTCAAGTAGCGAAATGATCCAGTAACGTCAAACCCACGACTGCTTACGACAAACACGAGGTGACATCTTGCGCAAACTCACCGGGTCGCAGAAGTCTGTATTGAGGCCATATGACAGCTTTGTGATCCTCGCGGTAATCTTGTCAAAGTGCACAGGCTCTTTCCTGCCGTTTCTCTTGAGGACAAACATTATGCTTTCACGGAAGACTCAGAAACAAATACAATGAGAGAGTACAGGCGATACTGCGCGATCAGGCCTTTGCTACCCACAAACCGTCTGTCAGCGGGGAGCGGCGAGCATAGCACGCTTGACACAGCAGCTTGTTTAAACTTTACAGTCTGCTGACGCCGTAATGTAATCTGTGATTACAGTGACGGTGACTTGGTTCTGACAAGGATTTGTTTAGTCACAGCCTTACTCACTTGCAGAAGCTTCCATCGATTGACGCGTTTTTGACGGGATAGCTTCCAGCTTCTGAATTCATAGAATCCATAAAATCCAGTTTCATGCAGGGTCAAGCAGGCTAACAGCAAACAATCCCGCTCATCCAGTCCGTTGCGTCACATCTACACCTTTCGCTTGCCAATTTTATCGCCGAGCTAGCCCGAACAGCCTCTCAGACAGTGTGATGGCGTCCCACCACAGTGTTGCCTCAGGATCCTCCAGCTTTAGCAGTAGCAATGGTGGCAACCCACCTCACCACGGTCGTAGGCATGGAACGCACCCACCTGCATCTCCACACGGCGGGTTGCACTCACACTCACCACCCAGAGGGCACCACTGTCCTCTTGGCTTCCATCCTGAGCAGCGATCACGTCACGGTCATCACTCACACGCACCTCCTCACAGAGGCCGTGGGCATCACCATCGTGGTCCTGCACACCCACGCTGTTTTTCTCCGGGGGTGTCGCCTGGAAGAGGTCATCACGGGCACAAGCACGGGCACCAGGGTGGCCACCACGGCAGACCAACGCACGGACAAGGGCCACCAGCTCACCACGGAGGACCTCCTCCTCACAGCCGCCACCACTCCCCAGCGCTGATGCCCGCTGAGGAGCGTCACTTTCACGACGAGCAACCACCTCATCAGCTGTTGCAGCAGTTGAGTCTGCGCGAAGGACCACCTGCTAATGGCCCACCTGCTACTCATGGTCACAGGCACCGTGGACACCACCATGGCCCTCCTCACCCACACCACCATCACACACAAGGGCCAGGGCGTCACCACCATGGCCCTCCTCACCCACGCCACCACCACTCAGAAGGACCAGGGCATCATGAACACGCCCCGGGTCATCACAGGCGCAGATCACCCCACCACAGACATGGCAGCCACTCTCCACCACATCATGGCGGCCACCCACATCATGGGCATGGGCCTTCATCCAACCTTTGAGTGGTGCCTGGGGCACAGTGTGAGTTCAGCTGAACAATATGTTTGTCATGTGAGATTTACAGTTTATTGAGCTGCATGTGCTGTTTGTTGCATGTAGTAACTGGTGTTGCAATTGTTTCAATGGCGTGGACTGTATGTCATGGTTGCGTCAATGTCAGTGTTGCTTTCCTTGGTGCAAGTGTTGTTATGTGTGTGTCAATGCACTGCATCCTCTCTTGTACTGTGCTCATAGACTCACCTTTTTATGTTGCTCTTACCACAAAAGCCATGCTGACTTAATACATTGTTACCTGCAGATGCAGTTTGCCACCCAAAAAAACAGAAAAGCAAAGCAGAGGCTGAGCAAAACCTGGTGGCAAGCGTGACATAGGACAGGCTCTGGCTGCAAGGCACAGGCACAAGACAGCTTGATCAATTTATGAAGCCCATCTCAAGCACTGTATCATAATTCTGGGACGTTGGTAGCTTTAGAGTGTGAGCTGCTTACAATGTATCATAGGTTGCTCCAATCTTTCGTAGACATTTTCCTTCAGAAGAAAATCAGCACCATGGAGGGTTGCTGAGCAAAAAACAAGTGTGTAAAGAATAAAAGATGGTAGACTGTTCTGGTTCTATGTGCTCTGCACATGCATCTTATGCACTCAAAGTATGTCTTTTCCAGCATAATGCTGTATGCATGCAGTATGTCCACACTACCTCCCTGTCCTTATCTAATACATCTAGATCTGTGCATCTGTACATCTCATTGCAAGAGCTGTCCACAACATCAGCACATGTTTATTGACATGTGTCACACGGTGCAAGCCATGCAATTGCCATAGCTGCCTTACACATGCATGCATTTCTGTACGTTTATATTGGACTTGTTAGGCAGTGTTCCATGTGAATCTGCCTCGTTGCATGAGAAAGGTGGTTGCGGCTGCATGGGCATTGAACAGGAGGCACTGCAGTCTGCAGGAAGTAGATGCACACGTCCTCTGTTCCTGGTCGACTTTACCCGCTGACGTGTACAGCTTGCATAGCTTGACTGAGAAGGACTGTCAGAAGTAAGGTCAAAAAAGAATCTTGCACAAACTGTCAATATATTGCTGGCTTCTCACACACTTACACTGGAATCATGGGCCGTGATGCGGCAAGGAAGCATGTTCTAGAACTCGGCGCCATCGATAAGATGGCGTCTAAGGATGCATGAGTCCCTTGTGTGCTTTATATGCAGCTGTGCACCCTCTAGCCGATGTCCCCACCTGTTCAGACCTCAGACCACGCTGTGTTTGCCAGTCGCGACCAGCTGCAGTCTCGCCCGTCAGAATCTTATGCTGAAGGAGTTTATTGGGCTGATTTGCCGGCGGCAAAAAGGACTCGATGGATGTTGCAGCAGCAGGTTTGCATGTGACGCATGTTAGTGTTGAGGAATGCCAGACAGGTGCAAGGCTGCATGCTCAAGCAAAACAAAAATTCGGATATAATACCTGCCATGTTGTAGTGGGAAGAGGAAAGCAAGGAAGCAGCTGCCGTGTGGACGGTGTTCAAGCAGGTACAGCATGCATGTCAGGCAAACGCCTGTGCAGGCAAGCTTGATTGCTATCAGACATTGCATTGCATCTTGCGCCACTGCAGCATTACACATCTAGCAAGTTACTCACATTCACATGCATCATGTCTGATAGATTTGAATGGCCAGGCGCCCCAGATGAAGCCGCATGCGGTCTGACATCATACAGCATGTCATATGCAGCAAATGACTGTCAGCATGCATAGCCTCACAGTGCTCTCTCAGCGTGATCACTGGAATGGTCGCAGTGACGCAAAACAGGAGTTGAGTGTGCACAAGCCTGTAGCCACAAAGACTCAGAAGTTTCCAGTGGCATGTTGACAATGTTGGCCAAGCAAGCATCAAGCCCCAAGTTGTAAGCAGTGCATGTTCTTGCAGGACCCCTTAGAACCATTTGTCATCTTCTGGAAGCGTTACGTCATCTCTGGGCTGGGGATCTTTACTGCAGGATATGTGCTGTTCTCCATCAGTAACGTGCATACCCTGTTTGATCAGGCTTATGGCCCCTGCTGGCAGACGTGAGCTCTCCTTCATCCCTTTTGTAACCTGCTTCATGTCTCCTGTGCTGCATAGCACAGTGTCCCAGCCTGACTGTGAAGTCTGCAGCTACATGTACTCTACAAACAACAGTACATGTAGCAGTATATCTAACACTATGCTGTATTTAACATAGTATGATTTACATCATATGTGATACATCATATTGACGTCTTTGTCACACGCCTGTGATTTTGTACACACACGCCACATGCAGTGCAGCATAATGTGCATGTAGCAGCAACTCAATTTGACCGGTCTCATGCATGTAACACATGCCAGCATTTGGACAGAGACAAATGTGTGCAAGCTCTGGGTCTGACGGGGTCTCCAAATTCCAAGCAAAACTGGAACTACACAGAAACGCAAGCCAGTCAGCATGCGTGGACTCTGCTGAAAATTTCTGTGATGTTTTGCAGGTATTCAGAGTGCAGTGAGGTGTGGACGCAGACCACAGACTACTTCCAGGTGGTTGGTATCATCCTAGGGCAGCTGACTGTAGGCTTTCTTGGGGATCGGCTTGGACGGCGATGGGGTATGATCCAGGTATGGGTCATATAGTATGATGAGGGTCTCTGCATGGTGTAGGGTCTCTGCATGGTGTAGGGTCTGCATGATGAGAAACTCTGCATGATGAGGGACTCTGCATGATGAGACTTTGCATGGCAAAGTTCTTGTCAGTTGGCTGGTGCTTTCATCTCTCTGTTTGAGTATATGTCAACATGCTGTCATGCATGTAAGCTGTCATGCTTTGTGGAGGGATGAGTGCTGCTTGATGGTTTTTGTAGCTGTTTGATGGGCTTTCATAGCTTTGTCAGGCTCCTATATGCTGGCTGCTAATACACAACCTCATACAGGGAGCTATTCAGGAGTGTACGTACCTGTCCCTAGGGGAACATTTGAACAAGCGAACAAACAAACGAAAAAATGAACGAGCGAAGGAATGAATGGACGAATGAAAGATTGAACTAATGACAAGATCCTGGTTCTTGCAGGACGCTGTAGTCATGCTGTTGGGAACCATAATGCTAGCAGTGGCCACCGGCACAACCACAAATGGCTGGGTCATTATGTATGCCATATCCCAGCTGGTGTTTGGTTTTGGAGTGGGAGGTCAGCCTTTCAGGCTGTCACCTTGGCTCCAACGACTCTTTGTCACTGCATTGCTGCTGCTCCTGCTGCATTGAGCCATGGGTGCTGTCCTGAAAATGCTGTGTGTATGTCCTGTTCTGTACCAGCCACCAGGCTGAACAAGTATGCCAACTCGAGCCAGCAATGCATGGATGCTGTTGCATACCTGCTAGCACACCTCAATGGTCCTGATTTCCTGCATTATCTCGGCTGTGTGTTGTCTCAAGCTCTGCACAGGGAGTAGCTTGTGAGATTTACTCATGAGCAAGGTGAGCTGAGGATGCTGTCATGCAGGTGAATACCCCATGACAGGAGCGCAAGCAGCTGAGAAAGAAGTTGCTGGCAGCAAAGCAGATGTGCTCCACCGTGGACGCAATGTTGCCTTGGCATTCACTATGCAGGTGAGCTTGTCACCACACACATCACAAACTTGAATCAGGTTGGAGATAGGTTAGGCAGTTGCACCATGGTTTGCGATCAGATTCACAGGTTAGGCAGCAGAAATGTGTTTGGAGACAGGCTAGGCAGTGATCTCACTGGTCTCTCTGGCAGTTGCCCTTGGCTGTCCCAGTATTGTAGTTGGGCAAGCTGGCATGCAGTTCCTCTGGTCAAAAATCCAGCACACTCAGTTGCACAGCATGCTGATGCATGCCAGATGGAAGCTGCAATGTATGATTGCTGTAGATCATGCAGGTCAGATAAGATAGGTTAGGGAGTCAGCACACACACAAAAAACAGTGGTGGTCAGCATGATCTGGGTGAGCAAAAACGGGCACATGAGTCTTTGTTGTAAAGTTCACCGTGACTCTGACAACTCACTTGAAATAAGAGCGCCACTCCGATGAGTGTGCTTCTGTAAACACTTTGAATTGGCACCACGTGGGTTGAGACATACTATGACATGGTCAACATGCCCGCCAGTCATGATCTGGTCAGATGCAAAACCTGGCACCTCTGCAAATTGCGCTCCTCTGGATTCTTTCTGACATCTCTGCTGCATATGCTCATGGGTGTGTCTGTGATCAATCTTGGGCTGTTGATGACGGGCCTACTAGCTTTCAACAGCAAAGGCAGCAGATCCCCTACACTCATGGTCCTAGTGTATATCAAGAAATTTGCATCTCTGTGTCCCAACATGTGCTGCTTGCTGTACAGGGGTGGGGCCAGCTGGCCAATCTTGGGGTGCTGATGGTGGGTCTGCTGGCCTTCAACAGCAAGGGCAGTGGGCCCTACAGCCATGGGGCAGCCGGCGCAACCTACAGGTTTTCCTTTGGCTGCATTGCTGTACTGATAGCCTGGATGGCGTATTACCGTACCTGGCGTATGAAGCCTGTAGCTGGCTCCAAGACGAAGCCTGTCAAGCAAGCTGACAAGGTGCGCGCAGCTTCCACACAAACAACTTGGGATGCCTCTCAGGTCTCAGATTTGGCAAAGCTCAGGGCAAGCAGCTGCTGTGCAGCTATATCTGGTGTGTGCACTCTGTAGATCCTCTTTGCAGGCTCTTACAGGTTTGAGGAAGTAGACTGACGGGCGTAATGTCTGAAATTGCCCTGACACATTGCACCTTCTGCCTGTATCCATGTATCATTCCCGGCCATTAAAGTACTGCCAACAACCCTGTGTCAACAACAAGCATTATGCCTAGCTGATGATGCATGTTCAGCCACTGCTGCTGCCGCTAACACCAGTAAATCCGACTAGCAAACCTTGCTTGAGTTGTTTTGCAGGAGGCTGGCTGTGAATCTGCTTCATTCATGCTGCTGGTGACTCATTTCTGGCACCGCCTGATTGGCACGTCAGTCAGCTGGTATTGCAATGATTTCTTGTTTTATGGCAATGCCACCTTCCGCAACAGCTTCATCAGGTATGGGCAACCAATAATATTAAGATAGTATCTGAGGGTTTGTTGAGCATATGCATCTCTGACTTGAGCATCTGCATTTTCACGCTCAGCCTGTCATGGCCTGAAGGCATACATGTGTTGAGTCACAGTGTTGAGTCACAGTACGCTGCAGCATTTGGGCGTGCTACTGCAGCATTCTCTATCAATAAACCAATCATGTTCAATCAACTTACATTTCCTGTCTTTCGGACTCATCAGGGGATTCAACAGACACATGAACTCAATTGTCAGAGGTGTTTAACAATGGAACTCCAAAGATATTGCATCAGTCATGCCAAACTGGCCACTGACTCATCAGCCATGCCAATGTGGCCACTGACTCATCAGTCATGCCAACATGGCCATGTCAATGGTGCATGTCATCAGTCGTTAGTCTGTTTGGACGCCTTCTTTTGCCGGCTGTATCTCTGCATCACGCTGCAAACAGCATGCATGCTGATGGTACGCAGTATTTTGGTGGGCCCTAACACGTCAGTCATGACCAACTGGCTGTGGAACCTGCTGAATGTGGGAGTGGCGCTGGTAGGCTACCATGCAGCTGCCCTTTCCATTGACTGGAAATGGTGGGGAAGAAAACGCATGCAGGTGCGCCCTCAAAACAGGCAATGTGGACATGCTGCTATGTGTCTTCTCATCAGAAGCAGGCATGCAGGATGACGTGAGTTGCAGTGTTTCTCACTCCAAAGCAGTTGCAACTGTTTGATATTCACATGGTATGGGAGTGTTCAGTCCAATTTGCAGCTGTCTCCAATTGATTATAATGCACTATGTACAACAATTGGAACAAGCTTGGGTGCCAATTGACGTTGTATCATCCTTTGGCAGAAGTTCATACCGTCAATCATTCAGTGCAGTATGTGCAGTATATACAGCGTGTTTACGGCACCAACTGCAACAATGCTGCAACCTCAGGAATCAAACTCATCACTTAGTTTCAAGTGTGATCATAATTGCATTCATATAGCTGCCACCGATGTCACCGAAGCACAGCTGACAGTCGAGACCTTAGCAGCATAACAAGCCTGTTTGGATCACCACAAGACAGCCTCAGAGATCACCGGCTGTGGTCCAAAGTCTTGGCCAAATCGCATTTCTTGGCAAAGTTTTGCTGCAAGGCAACACACTTGATACCAGCAGAGTCTGATGGGATCTGAAAACTTCTCTGCTGCTGCAGGCAGTAGGGTTTCTGGCATGCTTTGTGCTGTTCCTGGTCCCCGCCTGCCTCTGGGATTCTCTTACAGGAAGCAAAACTGGTGGCAAGGTCTTCCAGTTCATCTACTTCTTCTCCTCCTTCTGGAACCAGTTTGGCCCCAACTGCACCACGTTCCTGGTCGCTGGTGAGCGCCTGCTTTGCATGCTTTGCTGCTTGCATGAGGCATCAGCAGCATACTTTTTATGACGTGTTCTGGTGAGGGTCAAGCATATCTTGCTGTGATTGTGAGCTGCTGCAGCCTGCTTTGCTTTCTAGCTGCTTTTGGCCTTTCACTTTTGCTTTGGTTGTTAGTCATGCTGTGCCTGCTGTGTTTTCAAAATGAGTAATGTGCTAAATCACTATGACATTGGTCGCACCTCCCACCCTGATCACACCGGCTTTTTGGACAGTATAAAGAGGAGAGCACAGCTGCTGGCAGCTGAGGTGTACCCGTCTATAATCAGGCCTTGGGGCTCACAGACCCTCAGTAGCTACTGACCATTGACCCTTTTAGCAGTCAGACCTTGAAATGGCCCTGTGAAGAAGTCAATGCTCAAGTCTCACACTACAACACAGACAGATCTGACATCTATGGAGTTTGGTTGCAGCTGAGGTGTACCCCTCTAGCGTCAGGTCCCGGGCTCACGGAATCTCAGCAGCAGTGGGCAAGCTAGGAGCCTTGACCCCCACCATCCTCTTCAACTACATCAGTGACCGAACCAAGTTCTGGGTGGTGTGCTGGGCAGGCCTCATAGGCTGTGTTGTGACCCTGGTGTTTGTACCAGATGCCACAGGTGAACAATAACAACAATGACATCAATAATACCAATAGTAATAACAATTTTAAAGCTTTCCGGCTCATCATGAGCTAGGTACATGCAGGACACATGCCACAGGTGAGCCATGTGAATCAGCTGTCACCTCTGCTGCTCTTTGCCTACTTCTTGTTGTGGCCTTGCTGTAAGGTTTGGCCAGGCAACATGTGTTTGGTGTTTTGCTGTAGTCAACACCCCTTTTGTTGCAGTCAGAACCCCTTTTGCTACAGTCAAAACTCCTTTTGTTGCAGTCAAAACCCCTGCATGCATCTCATGTGCGGACGGCATCCAATTGGTTAACGTTGTTGTGGCAGACATCAATCTTGCGTGATGCTGCGTGATACGGCTTCAAAACACCATCTGCATAAACACCACATCAAAACCACAGAGTTCAGCCAGTTGACGGTGTCTGCACCACGTCAGAAACGCCTGCTTGGAACAAACAAAATGATGGTAAATAAACAGCAAAATATCTTCCGTAAAACCTGTTTGGAATATTTGGTCATGTATGCAGGCTTAGACATGCTGGAGTTGAAACAGCAATGCACAGTCAGCAGTGAAAGGCTTGTGCGCAAGGCTACTTCGAGTTTGTGTTTCACTGCCACAGACTGTGACACGCCAGCCTGACGTCTCACCAGTGTGTGTGCGTATGCATGCAGGCTTGAGCATGCTAGAGCAGGAAAAGCGGTGGGATCTGATTCAGCAAGGCAGGGCTGAAGACTATCATGGGGTTGCAGTCCATCCCCGGCATCTGTCTTTTTTTGAAAAAGCAGTGCTGAAAAGGCACCATCAGTACCGCCTCCAGGCAGATGTACAGATGGCAACACCTTGTGACTCTGTGCACGCCCACACAGATGTGCAGGAGTCGTCTTGTACCATACAGGCAAGTCAACTGAGGCAAGCAAAAGCCCAGTGAGTGTGGTGCATGCTGCATGTGGTAGAAGTTGGCTTGAGCTGATGACATACATGCTGTGTCGTGTAGAGATGATTTGAAGCCCATCAGACCAGGCTGTTTTGTGCAGCCATACAGAGGACCACTACAGCAGGCTTTCTCAGGGGTTGCCCATGCTTCAAGGGATGACGCCATGGTTGTGCTTTGCTCATATATGTAAGCTTGGCTTCTAGCAGCACAACAGCTATTGCATCAAGTGAGTCATGTGTGCATCTGTGTGCAGGATCAGACAGGCAACGCCAGCGCTGTCTAAGAAGCGCCTGTTCGGCGATAAGCTGCATGGCTGACCAAGCAGCAGCCCAGTCAATTGACTGAACACTGCATCTGCATGACAGGCCCTGTATTAGGGTGTCTGGACAGCAGCCATTCAAGTTGAGGAAGAATTTGACAAAATCAGTACTGATCCTTGCTGGGCCAATCAAAGAAAGCCTGTATGACCTGTTCAAGCCATGGGCAGCCGAGCCTTCACCCCTTTAAGGCCATTTGGTAGGCGGTTTGGTCTGGACAGTGAAACAAGCTTTAGCTTGTTTTATGTTTCTTTTTAATGTCAGAGAAACCTTGAGAAGCTGAAAACTATGTCACCACTGTCAGATCTTGGGAAGCTGGATTCTATGTCACCACAAACAGATCTTGCACATTATGCATATGTTTGTAACCTACAATGCTGGCTGGATGTTTTTGGCCCAACACCCTGCGGATCAGACATTGGAGTTGCACTGGTTTGATGCTAGCATGGGCAGCACGTTTAATCCTGGTGGTATCGCAATGACTGCTGCACAAGCAGCTCAGCAGCCTGGTTTGGGTGTTGTAGGTCATTTGTGTGCAGGATGTTGCATGCTATGGACATCTGTTATCAGTACATGTACGTTCTTCCTGTCCAGCAGCCTGCAAATTCTGCCTAGCATTGTTACTGGCTTTGTCATGTTCATCCTTGGCCTGCTGCATGCACTCTGCGTCAGATGGGCCAGAAACTCTTGAAACATGCGGGGGGCTAAACTGGAGCTCCCTTGGCTCTGCAATGTTTTTTGTGGTGAGCTGTGCAGGCTGCTACTGAGGCATAGTTGCAGTACTGAAGACTCAGATGCTTCCAATGATTTGCCCGATCATGCGTCCCTGTCTTTACTTGTGCCTGGATTGGTCCTTGTTTGTGTCTGACCATGCTTCGACTGATCTCATCAACACAATTCAGACCGTTTTTGTTTCCGGCTTTCCAGGTGTAACGCTATTCGACCCTTCTCTGGTCTTTGCTTCCTGCTGCTCACTGCTCGTGGCCGGCAAACCTGTCAGCCGACAGCTTTTAGGTTCAGAGCTCAGCCGGAAGCACAGCCAGACACAGAAGTCTATCCTGACAACTCCACACACTGCATCATAAGCACCTCTTTGCACCCTCTGGCGTATTCACGAGCTCATGCTCAAACACGATCCCGCGGGATTGCGCTTCAGTTGCGCTCTGAACACTACAGTTTTGAGTTTGTCAAACCCATGTGTTACGGTACTATGTCAAAAGACCAGAGTTACCGCCGGTAACCATGAAGGGCCCGGAAAACAGATGCCAGGCTTTGTAAACTGCCCAAACATTGTGCGATCCTCATACGCATCGGTGCGGGTCCCACAGCCTTAGTCGGAAGCTGTGCTGTGCCCGCCAGTTACCATTGTCCTTGAAGCTGAAAATCAGTTTTGGCAGTGATCGCGCATGCAAGCGTTAGGTCAGGTTCTCCAAGACGCAATTGGTTCTGTGCTCAGCAGCGTCTGGGCTACATCAGCCGTTGTGTTCGTTGCGACTATCGTATTCCTCTGGGTTAGGAGCTGGCTGACTTATCAGCCACCCATTGTGTTGACCTATCAGCCGGTTATGTGTGGGGACATCACTCTGGAGAGTCTTAGCAAGTTTGACGGGAGGGACTTCTTGAAGCCACTGTATTTTGCTGTTCGGGGGAAGGTCTATGACGTGACTAAGGGCAAAGACTTCTACGGTCCCGGTAGGTTTTTTTGTCCTCCGTAAGCCTATGCAACGACAGCTTCTGGATCACAGTGTCCCCGGCTGCTCAGGGGCTGGGTATCATATCTTTGCTGGCAAAGAGGTGAGCAGGGCATTAGCTAAGATGTCATTGGTCGAAGAGGACTGCAATGGAAATCTTGCTGATCTGACAAAGCACCAGTTAGATGTCCTGCAAGACTGGGAAACCAAGTTCCAAGAAAAGTATGAAGCGGTGGGACAGGTGACACTGAGCCACTTCTCTCCTGCATGCGAGCAACATATGATCTTGCTGCATCACAACTGTAGCACCTCTCATCAAGCTACTCAGTCAGAAGGCAAACATCTGGGCTTTCTTGCCATACAGCTCACCAACAGCACTGTCTGACCACACTGTCACGAGGAGACAATCTGAAACAAACAAACATGCCAAAGTTGCTGGCTTGTTGCTGATGAGGGGCATGGCATGCACAGGTGGTCCCTCCAAGGCAGATGACTCTTCAAGAGTTAAGTCAATATGACGGCAGCACTGCAGGCAAACCAATGTACCTGGCCATCAGAGGCACAGTCTTTGATGTCACAACAGGTGAGCACAGTTTCAACCCCACCTGTGTATAAGCCGTCTGTGCAAAGCTAATGGCACTGCAGCTCACTTTGACAGGCTGCGGTTGACAGTTCAGCCTATATGTAGCATGCATGCAATTGTGTGTTCTTTGGGGCCCAACATCCTGGAGGCGCCATGCAAGCATGAAATGAGCTTTTGAACAGTCCTTTACAGTGGAATTGAACGGCCACATTGCTGTATATACTCACCACTTGCACATTGTGAAGTTGAAGGTGTTTGTGATTTTTGTGCAATGTCGGCGATCATGTACAACATGCAGCATGATATCTTGGCAATCAAGCACAAACAGTACATACAAATAGCAGTTTCTGCTTTGCCTAACAACAGGCCATAAACTGTGAGCTGCATGTAAAACCTTTCATACTTCATTATTTACTCAGCAATAAGTTGTACAATCTCTGATGCCTTTGCATGTCCAGGCAAAAGCTTCTATGGTCCTGATGGGGTGTATCCTTTTGCTGGCAGAGAGTGTGCGCGTGCCTTTGCCATGGTGTCTACTGAAGTGGAAGACTGCAATGATAACTTGGAAGACATGTCTCCAGCTGAAATGGACAGCTTGCAAGACTGGGAAAGCAGATTTTACTCCAAGTATCCTATCATTGGCAATGTCCAAAGTGAAGGTCAGCGGGCTGACGCTGAGAGACAAAAGTCATCTCGGGCATCTCAAGCTGCCTGAAACCACTGATAATACTACAATTGAGTATGATGAAAGCATGTTTTATGCATGCCAATATTCTGATCCACATTTGGTCCAATCTTGCCTAACGGCAGTGATAGTGCCTGTTGGTAGTGTTAGAAGCTTTTATTAATTGTAAGTAATCCCAACAATTTTGTCCCAGACAGAAGATGCTTTTGATGGCACGTCACAGTTGACTGTACATAAACCTCTAAGTTCTGCTGCACTAATGGCTGCATGTCTTGTATGCTGCATGGCAGGCTGAGCAGGCTTCGCTTTCAATTTCTCTGGGGCATTGGAGCCAATGCACCCCAGGAGATCTCAGCAAGAACTTGAATGCCTCAGCGCAACGCTGTTAGCATGTACAAAGCAGCCACTCCAAGTCATGACTCCAAGTGATCACCCTATTTTTCCAGTAAAGAGCAAGCTGCCTCAATTGGCTGGCCGTGTCAGCGTTATGGTCGTAAGTCAAGTCTGTTATGTCATGTCAAGCAGAGATGCTAGTTGTCATTGTACCTGACATGAGTCAAGCGACGACTACGGACTGTCTGCTTATGGTACATAGGAGTGTAGCACCAAGACAGCTGCTGATACCACTTTGCAGCCCTGTAAAGGAGCACAATGAGGCAAATTATGCATGACATGACTCTGCAGCCGTGCAAGACTGCGTCTGCCCAAAACGGTCAATTCTGGCGCATATGCATGCATGCTTGCTGCTTAGACACGTCAAAGCACAGTGCAAGTTGTGGGCATGCTTTTTTGGGTTTTCAGTCTGCAAATCATCACGAATGTAGTCAGCTGCTGCTAGCACAGCAGCAGCAGCAGCAGCTGAGTTTCTGCCCCTGTCTTGTTGCAATTCTCAACAGCTTATTGGCATCAGCAGATCAGTAGGAGTGGAGATTGCATGCCTTTCTCCTTGCTGTCACTGGTGTTCCTTCCAACGTCTGCCTCCCCTGAAGCTGTGCATCTTTCCTGCATAGCTTGTGCAGCTGGTCTTCGGTGGAGCTGTATAGAGCTTTTGGGTTGAGTGTGGATGCTCACAAGGCGGTGCTAGCGGCCCACCAATTGGAATTTAGTTGCAACCTCATGGAGCGTGCCCTGGCCAAGGCGCTTCTGCAAGATGTCATCGCGCTAGAGAAATTCTGCCAGGTACTTCACCTCGCTGTAGCATATGTAAAAATTGCATGCTTCTGCAAATCTAGCACATGTTTGTTTGTGATTGGATGGCACCCGCTGGCCTTTCTTTGAGAGTTTCTATGGTTTGGTGGAGCCTGCCAGCTGCTCTTTGCCCACTGGACATTCACGGCAACGCCACCAAACGAGCTTGATGCTTTGCGACGTTTTGTTGTCTGGGAAGTTGCCATTTTGTGCGTTTCTGTAATGATCCCATTGCTCCAGCAAGGCATGCTTTGCTTTTGCAAAAGCAGGTTGCTTCTGCCTGGTGCCGTCTGCTGTCCTGGCAGCATTTGCTTTTGCACACTTGGGGCATCCAGTCCTGCCATATGGTGCATGCATGTACCTTGACCATGACTGAAGTCTGCCAATCGTATGTGCAAGCACTGCACTTCCAGTGAACTCTCATGCTGCTGAAGACGGTCACTTGGTCTGGTGACAATGGGTGGACAACTGCAAAGCACACCATGCAGGCCAAAAACAGGATGACCGCAGTCTGTAATCGTGCCTGAAAGGCCTGCACATGCAGCAAAGACAGCTGTCACCATGACCAACACTTGAGCCTACAAATCACATGTATGCGTGTGTTCGATTGCCGGTCACACCGCAAAAGGGGCCTCAAGCTGCGTGCATCACCAGTTGTGACATCAATGTTATGCAAGCAAGTCAATCATACTTTTTACAACAAAATTCCAACCGTTGTGCACCATAGTGCTTGCAGTGCATTGAGTATATACTTACAAGTGTGATTTGGAAATGGTGAATCTGAGCAGTCTCAAAAGGCCTGCAGGGATAGTGTTTTTGCAGGATGCTTAATATAGTACACTTTAGTACCTTCAGTGCTGAAGACTGTGGGACACACCCAGGCAGGCTACATGAGGCCATTGTGCAAACCCAAGCTGAACCTGCTATACTTCAGATCCAAACACTTGGCACGTCTGGAAATCATGCAATTTCAAATGAGCCCGTGGACCCCTGTCATGGAACTATTGCGACTGGTAATGAAATTGTTGCTTTTAGTGGTGGGCCCCAAGCAAAATCAATACTAGCAAAGGCAAGGCAAATGCAAAAACAGTTCAACCAGACAAGCTCCTCCAGACTGCCTAATTCAAACACTGTAGTTCAATGATCCAATTTGACAAGTACTTCATCGTGACAACAGCAAACATCTGTGTTGCTGACTGCAAACAACATCAGGGACAAAACTTCCATGAGACACACCATTCTCTGTGTGTCTACCACCGGCAGCAGCAGCAATAGCACACCAAAGACAGCAGCACAATCACAATCAGTATTGCAACAACAATCAATGCAATTCCCACGCCATTAATGTGGTGTCCTGCGATGTCCAGGCAGATGCTGCCCTTGTAGTCACTGGGTGTCACCTGCAACATAAACATGATTACGCTTAATGTTACTTAGCAGTGAAGTAAACACCCAAGAGATGACTACATGCAAGCAATCATTGTCAGTCAGGGAACTGCAAATCAAAGCGATTGGCATGCTGTGTCTCAAAGCTCTGCCAAGCTGTACACAGACTCACCCCAAGGTCATCAAATGTCAGCTAAGGCTGAAGAAAAACAATCCATACAAAGATGCTTAAATATGGATGGCAAAGATTGTAGCGAGAGGACAAAAAGAGTTGCGGCTAATGTACAGACAGAGTAACAGAATCTCAAGCCAGAAGAAGACTCACTGTGACTGTGAGGCCGATAGCATCCTGTGTGGTGTCTGTGCAGATGTTCTTTACATAGACAAAGGCGTTGGCTTCGGCCGCACAAACATCACCGTCGTCATAGTCCCCAGATGTAGCAGCACTTCCATTTACAATGGCACCAGGAGGAGCTGCATGACAACTGAAAGTGTAAGCATCTTGGGTGTTAGCGTTGCAGCTTATGCTCTCAGCAGCTTGTGAAAATTTCTACTCTAGCACCACAAGGTAGCTTACCACTTGAAAAGACAGTGTCGCAAGTTTTCTCAGTGGTGTCTGTAGTCTGCTGGCAGGTGACTTGCTTGACAGTCTTCAGACCAAGCTCGTTGTTCCTGTCACTGATACAGGCGTCTTGTACGTATAGCTTAGAGATGCTGTAGCAAACGGCAAACGTCAGTACTATGCACAATAAAACCCTAGGCTTCTTGCAGCTTTGTGGTGTCTGTCAGCGCGCAGCGCGAGCGAGTTGCCAAGTTTTGTCACAGATCTGACATCCTGGGACGGTTTGGTTTTACCTGATGCAGCTCAGGTTGCCGGAGGTGACTGCAACTTGCGCGTCATAGTGAAACTTCTGTCCAAGGTCGGTGAACTCAGCTCCACTGCATGCGCCGGCTTGCAGGGTCAGCGGCATACTTGACGACTGCACTGTGCTCATGAGCGCGCATGACACCGCCAAAACTGCGAATAACGCTTGCGCGAGGCGCTGCATGACGCTTCTCGATTGTGCAGAGAGACAAGAACGGGGTTTGATGAAAGAGCACGCAACCTTTTCTGGGCGACGAATAGAACGGAAGTTTGCTGGTTTGGATGCTACCTTGAACGGCTGCAGCAATCGCATGTGCCCGCGGAGGGGTTTGACATGGAAGTCGACAGCTGGACAGTCAAACAAAGCATTAAGTACTGCAAGGGAATTTGCAGTCAACTCCCTTGCCCAAATTTGCGCAAATTGCACAAGACTTTCTATCACGTGATCGCCGACAGAGTTGAAGATGCCAGGCATGCCTGTCAGAGGAGCAAGCAAGTCAAACACCAAGCGAGTCTCGCTTGCCCAATGGGTATTGTAGCGTTTCCAGCCAACGTCTGCTGTCTACTCACATATGACACTTCAATCTTGGAATAGTTCAAAAACCTGTTCAAGCGGTCGAATGCAACATGGCATGCCGTCTGTAACAAGTATTGGAAATTTTCCACGTTGCCTTGTAGCATTTGCCTTGCACGGCAAAGCTAAGTCGTCATGTCAGGCGAGCCTTCTGCTCGCTCTTTTGTTGCAGCTTGACAGATTCTTGATAAAAAAATGTGTCAACGTTTTTGCAGCTCCAAATCAGCTTTGCAAATGGCCAGTTGTGCCGACCAGCCGCCATTTGAAAAAAATGCAGCTGCGCCTTTTGCGGCTTCCCAATCAGAGTGTGCTTGCGAAGTCAGTGGTTCCACTCACCAGGTACATGTCTCATCCATATCCATCTTGGGAACTGTTTCTACAGCCATGTCAATGCATCGCGCAGCCTGACAAACCTTGCATGACTGCATACTGTACCACAATACCTCTGCAATCCAGGCATTTTGCCAGGCTCTGCAAATCATTGCGTCCTGGGAACGTGTATCTGAGGTCCTATCTGTCAAGGTTGCAGCACATAGGTTGCACAGTGCAAGAAACCCATCTCTGATTCAGAGGTCCTGACAGCCCCCAACTGTGAATAAACACATATAGATGGCAAGCCCTTCCCTCTGTGAACCCCTTTTATCGATTGCGGAATGCTGCAAGCTGGCTGGCATGTATCAGATACCTCTGGTCCCAGCAGTCTGATGTACAGCTTAGGAGGTGTGGATCAGCACAGAACAAACCTGATATCAGTGCTCCCATCTTCTTGACATCACAAAGCAGCAGTACACAGTTTGGGGTGAAGACGTGACGGCACCCTTTGCCTCTCCTGCTTTGCAACAAAGCGTATGCAGGAAAGCTGAAAGAAATTCCTCTTTCAGCTTTCAGTTGCGGGATGCAGCCGCAATAAAAGCTCAGCAAGAGGCGCTCCCTGGACACCAATAATGGCTTGCTCCTCGCATCCTGCAGATCCGCATGAAAGGCAAAACAGCTTGCACTGCGCTAGTCGAGACGGCTTCTGATCACCACGACTGCAAACTTCGAAGTCATGGAATTCAAAAGCACCACCACCTCCCAGTCCCTAGGCTTGTTAAGTACGCATCCGTATAATATACGTACTAAGGGAGAGGCCGCGCTCCGCGCGGCGTCAGTGATAGGGAACGGAACGCGTGAAATGACAAACCCTGGCCGATAACGGACGTTTGTTTGGGAGGGCGGCTCGCAAAGAGGTGATGTAAGAAGGACGAAAATTCGGGAAACAGGACGAAAAAACAACTGTTAAGGGCGGAGCAAATCAGAATTTTTCGAAAGTTCATACTGCAATCCCCAAAAGAGAATCCCCGGAAATTGCACCAGAGTCTCAGTCTTCATTATGTGGATACGCGTATCTACGCTAGTATATACGCTGTACAAGCCCAATTGGGCTGTTATGTACGCATTATTTGATCGTACACAGAAAGCGTATACGGCTACCGTGAGGTCCAGCGGGAACATTGATCTTGCAGCTGTAAAACGCAGTTTATCATCTCCCACGGTCTTGAACGTACTGAAGCATGTCGAGCAGTCAAGTGACTGAGCAAAGCCAAGCTGCTGCCGCTTCAGGGGCTTCTAGCAGTGCCACAAAGAGCAATGTAGACTGGCACAGGTACTGTGATCTGCTTGTGAAACGTAGGCAAGCGGCACTGAAACCCGGCAACAACTCCAAAACTGCAGCATGGTGGAAGTTCATGGTTAGAGCTGCTTTGCACTGCTGTTGATGAGGAGTCTTTTGGTACAGCCATGGCTAACTGTGTCCTCATTGCAGAGTCTCCTTGAGCAGGAAATGGTATATGCATTCAAGTAGCAAGATTATAGAAGTCATAGGCAAACTTATGGTGAAGTTTTGGGTTTATTTGATGAAGTATATAGCTCCAGATACAGACACACTGTATCTGTGTCTGTATACACGTATCTATCGTTATATACACTGTATTTGTGTGTTTTGAGCAAGAATTACAATTTCAATCATGTTGTGTATTTAAAAAGGTATCTTGTACGTATACGTATATACGCTGTATTTATACGCTTCACCTCTGACTTTTCATGTATTTAACAACCCTACCAGTCCCCCACATGACATGACGAGAAGGTTGCATCAGGCAATAGACTTCACTTGCGCCCGTATTGCATGAGCCGCTCGGCCAGCGATGTCTGGTGTGCAGGCACTGTTCCGCATGCCGCTGTTGCGCTTCACTCGCTCTGAGCTGTGCATAAGTCGCAGATCGCCGTTGTGGGTGCAGCCGGTCGTTCTTTGCAGGCATGCGGTGGTGTCGAGCTCAGCTGGTCATGTAACGTCTCGCAGGAATCAGTGCCAGGCGGCACGTGTCAGCATTCCAAACAAATGCCAACCTCTGCAGGCTAGCTTTGCCAGCTCTCAGAATCTCGGCTTGATGCCGAAACGCCACTCCTTTGCTGCACCAGCGGCCAGCAGCGACAAAGCTGCCGGGCAAGCTGCAGATGAGATGCGCCCCTCGAACATGTACATAGCTGTAAGCGTGCTTGTGCTTGTCAGCGTTCACATTTGCAAGCAAGAAGACTGCAACAGCTACCTGCTTGTCTGGCTGGCTGCAGTTGAGCATCTTGGCAGTTGTTGTGTTTGGAGTAGCAAACAGAGTTTTGTACAAGATGGCTCTCGTTCCTTTGGGGAATTATGTCTTCTTCCTGGCTCAGCTGCAAACCTTTGGCTATGTTGCTGTCTATTTTGGCGCACTGTTGTGGCGATACAGGCAAGTAAAACCTCCAGCACACACAAAGTCTAGCACACAAGAACTGCTACGCCAGTGCATGCATTCAACAGTAGCTATACATGAACTGCTAGACTATATTTGCAGGGCAGGCATTGTCACAAAGGCAATGTTGGAAACCCCAAAGAAGCAGTTCTTCCTGATAGGAGCATTGGAGGCTGCAGCTCAAATCCTGGGATTCATTGGAGCTGCAAAGCTTCCAGGTGGCTGTCAACATCCTGCTTCACACTGCACGCCTGTCTGCATGACTTCTTAGGCATGTCATGCGTGCATGCTAAGCTGATCTTTTGTACTCAGCTGTCAGACGTCCTGTCCATGTCACGTATCGCTGGCCACGTCCAACATAAGCTCAGCTTGAGCTGGTGCTCTGGATGCTGAAATCACCTCACACACAGCGTGTCCCCTGGACCCCTAGTCAAAGTTGCAGCACAAGTCCCATGAGAGACTGCTCAATGCACTGCAGCTTCTACCACATGCTCTTTGAGGCATGACAGAATTGTGACTATATTCACAAGAAGTTGGATCTTCTATGTGTGGCTGTGTGCCCACTGTGCAGCTAGGTTATAAACACAGCCTGGGTGCAGCGCAGGTGTTTCTTTGCCTCTGCTGCAGCAGTCCATGATGTTTTGGCAGATTGGCCTGGGGTACCTGCTCCTTGGCAAGCGCCTTGCCCCAATCCAGGTGAGCTTCCCCACACAGTAAGACATCCTTGAGGTCTCACACTGAGGCATCATCAAAGTATGCATGTGTTCATTGTATTGCCATGCAGCAGAAAGGCTTGACTGTTCAGTGTTCCAGCAGACAGTCCAGAAGCAGCACCATGTGGAGATGCATCACATGGGGGTCCAAACCTCCTTTTCTGCTTTTGGTTTGTTTGGCATCAGCTTCGCATGGCATCTCATGATTTGACACACCATTACATGATCTGCTACCAACCCCGACACACTGCCATGTGCTGGTTTCCAGTATCCATCTAGCCTCTGACACACATGACTAACTAGCAAATGTGGTTGTCTCTGGCTGGACCTGTCTCTGGCTGGACCTGTCTTGCAGTGCATGGTAAACTGGTTTGGCTATTGCGCCAACTGTTTGGTAAGCAGCAAGACATATCAAATGTGGCATTCTTTGCAGTTTGTGGGAGCAGCTATAGTTTCAGCAGGGGTGTGTACTGCAGCATGGCCCAGCCAAGCAGGCACTGGAGTCCTCACACAGGTGATATACTCTCCAGCGTCAAATGTGGCAACCACAGCTGCCATTATGCTTGTCTGCCTTAGTTATTGTTGAACTGCATGTCAGCTGCCAGTTGAGCTGCACACAGACATGAACCTGTGGGGTGACCAGTCTCCATGTGGGGTGTCAAGCCATCCTGAAACTGCTTGTTCATTCTGCTATTTGGCAACTGCATGACCGTTTCACTGATGGGCTTGGAATGCAGTGGTGACACATTGGTGACTGATGAAGTGGTGACTGACTGTCTGCTCATGTCCAGATTCTGCATTTGCTGTTGCAAGTGCTTCACGTACCTCATGCAGTCACAAAATATCGTGTTACTCCATGTTTGAGGTCAAACATGCCCTCGACGTCCATCCATCTGCCAGTACTGTTGATTTTCAGCAAAAACAATCACGCATTTGTGTGTACATGTATTTGTGTGAGACTTATATGTACATGTACGTGTTATGTGTATATGTTTGATACTTATGTGTATATGCACGTGTTATGTGTGTATACATATATTTTTCATGTTGTTATATGTTGAGGAGTTCCATATACATATAACTATGCAACAACTGTTGATTGCCTGCAGGTGAACCCAATGTATGCGGCCATCTTTGTGGGCTCCATGTTCTTCCCAGCCCTTGCCACCATCTTCAAGGAGAAGCTCTTCAGCGCATCCAAGAAACGCCTCAATGGTCAATCCCTGGATCTCTTTGTGGTTAACTCCTTTGGCTCAGCTGCCCAGGCCCTCTTCATCTTCTTGCTGCTGCCGGTCATCTCTAGCTTGAGAGGCATTTCCTTGTCACAGCTGCCAGCATACCTTAAAGAAGGTGAGTCAACATGCTGCACTGGCAGTCCTTTGCGGCATAGACTACAGTTCATGTGAATGACAAGGCCACGTCTGTGTGCTGACATTGACCTCTCCATTAGCCCCTCTTTGGTCTCTGTGGGGATCCCAAACCCTGTGGGTTGACCATGCATGACTAGCAGTTTTGTCAACTGTTTTTTCCTGCATAATTTGTGACACGTTGTCAAGGCAAATGGCGGCAGCATATGATGTGCTGATTCCTGTCTGGTGCCTACCATAAGCAAAGTACAAGCATATATGATGCATTGGTGGTGGCTTGGTGCCAGCGTCATCACCACATGCATGATCCTCTTCATGTGTAAGGCATAACACTGTGCAACATGTATCGGTGAACTCCCCACCATTGTTCTTGGTCTTCAGCATGTACCTTCCCCTAGTGTGCCTGGTAGAACACATGTCAAGACCATGGTATCATGTCGTGACAAACTTTTGATGGAGTCCCCCGCACAGCCCGCAGTGTCTATCATAACACATTGTCAGAGAATGCACATGTGCTGTGACTCTTCATAGAGAGCGTAAGAGGAGTTCATGGCTGGCAGAGTAAGAGCAAGAGTGGGTGTGAGTGTAAGTGGTAAGGGTAGTGGTGGTAGTGGTACTGGTATTGGTAATGGTACTGGTATTGGTAGTCCTGAAGGCAGAGCTGCCATTGACATGTGCATTCTTTCAGGCACAAATTGCTTACTTGGAGGCTCGCCAAGCTGTGGTTCGGATTGCTCAGGGGCTCCAATGCTGCCTCTGCTATACATTGCGTTCAATCTGGGTTTCAACATTGCTGCTCTGAACCTTCTCAAGACTGCAGGTGTGTTTCTCCTGCCCGTAAAACAACGTCATATACTCTGCAGTTGCACTGCGTTGTCTGACGGATGTCTCTGTGACACCATCTTCAAGACTCATGTGACACATACTTCTTCAGTGGAGCATCACAGCTGCGTGTTCATGGCAGCCCTCACGTGACATGCATCGCCTTTGCTGCTTGTTATTTTGCACGCATCGCATTCCACAGGCAATCATGGTAAGCTTGCAAAAGCTGTTGGTACCTTGTTCATGAAAGGCTCAAGCGTGTAAGTGGTGTGAGCCTGCAGGTAATGTTGTCCAGACGCTGGTCATGTCTAGCATTGTCCCCGCAACCATCTTTGCCTTCGCTTTGAGCTTACCCTACCTGCCCCCTGCACCCCCCTTGGGGTCCAACTTCTGGCTGGGAGCAGCAGTGCTGGTGGCAGGCCTGTTCACCTTCAACTCCCCGCAGTGGAGGCCCATGTTGCAGAAGAAGCTACAAAGCAAAGCCGCTTGAGCTGCAGCATGCTCTCCCTAGTATAGCCTATAGGCTGGACAGATGTCTGCTGGACATGCTGGAATGAGATGCACTGCTAATGGACACACCAGTACTGACGTTGCTCCCCTCAGTGTCAGTACAATTATATTGAGATTCCTTCCTGTTCTCAATGTGTCATCAGACATCAACCACATGGTCTCAGGCGTCAAGCTTAGTGTGCATTGTCATGTTTTTGGCCAGCATGAACAGCAGTGCCAGAAGCCTGAAGCTTCAGCTGCAGGTTTCTAGTAGGTGCACGGCAATTTTCACAGTCCAGATGTGGGTCTCATGACCTGCCTATAGGTATTGCTGTTTGCCGTCCTGTGCAGTGCCAACATGTCTCAAGGGGTAATGGGTGTATGCATGCAATGTGGTTGTGCTGCTGTTTCAAAATTTCGCATGAACATCTTGTCCTTCAGCATTTAAATATGCTGCTCTGTTGAGGTCTTGCAGTATATGACAGCTTTGCGCAGGCTTATGATGCTTGTTGAGATTCTGTTTGACAGGTTGTGTATGACTGACCGCGTAGTCTCTGGAAGTCGTAAAAAGGTTTCATAAGCTACAAAAAACAGCTTGCGGCCATGCAATCTGGGCAACCCTTCAAGCAACACTCTGGGCAATTGGTCTAGTGGTATGATTCTCGCTTAGGGTGCGAGAGGTCCCGTGTTCAATTCACGGATTGCCCCTTCTTTTGGCCGGCGTGAGCTGTGTATTTGCTTGTGTGCCCAAGTGGGTTGCTGCTGTGAGCTCTGCAGTGATGTGGGTTACAGCTGTGCAATGTGCACTTGCCAGACTGGATGTCTGTTTCATGTGCTATGGTTTTGCATTCAATGTGATGAGCTTTGTTTGCATAGGTTTGAGTTGCTGAACACCCTGGGCTGTCACATCAGTTGTGCAGTATAGCTACAGCAGGTGTGCTGTAACATGCTGACTGTGCCACAAGCATCAGCGCTCATATCCCACACAATCACATGCGCCCATATTGCTGGATGGGCTGAGAAACATGTTATGCACCCACTCTGCACTGTTCAGATTGAGTTGTGGACAAGTACTTCCAGATGCCCCATGCAAAGCTGCTGCTTGATGGGGAAGCTACTCTTGGGTTCATAGATTGCCCCTTCCTTGTGCTGTCATGGGCAATGCAGTCAGGTGAGTCATTGCTGTCAGCTGTGCATTTGCATTGTGTGGGTGTTATGATCCCATGGGTTGCTATGCGTTTGCCTCTGTGGGTGTTGCAATTGGGTAACATTAACAGTGGGCCTGTGCTGCCTCTTGCGGCTCAGCAGCAAAGGTCTTATGCCAGAATATGATGGCACTGACATTGCGATGCAGAGCTCACGAGCATGTGACTTTACACACGTGACAAAGTGCTTGCAAAGTTCGCAGATTGCCAAGGTCCAAAAGCACTTTGTAATTTGCCTCTTGAGCGTCGTAATTCAAGTGCTGCTAGCTGGGCAACCAGTCCAGGTAATCAGGGTCACATTGCATGCACTTGATAAAGCCAAAATCTGCTTGTGCAGCATGAGTGCCGGCAGTTCAAGTGCATGACAATTGCTCACTTTTGTGAGACGCATAGATGATATGATTACATGCACGCGTGCAGCAACATAGCTTCAGCACACTTTGCCTTGATGCACTTGCTTGAGAGCACTCTGTTGTGATTCAGGCGGCGCAGCACAGGCTTTGCAAACATGACATGACACAGCCTGATGTCTGCTGAATCGTGCTGGCTTGCTTGCAGCTTGCATGCTGATAAGGCACGGCAGGTCAATGGGATGACAGCAAAGCCGCTGGGTAGCTTTGTGGAAAGTTGACAAGCAGTTTGAGCAGCACTGATGTTGTCTATCACGAATAATGTACCCGCTGGCGGAGGCAGTGTGACACTGCCGTGCAGCATATCACTGCCCTGAATGTTGCCAAATGGGCACCTGCAGTGCTTGTCTTGTGTACCTTCACGTTTTCCACAGCTTGTCCCTTTGTGTGACGCAGCATTTCGGCCTGAGCTTGTTGACTGCTGTTAGTTCTCGTTAAGAAATAAATGGCAACTGTAGTGCACATGCTGTGGGACACATGAGTGTGGCAGAGTCCAGTTGTAGCCCAGCGCTTGGGCAGGAAAGAATGCAGTTGCAACAGCTATACACTGTTACATCATAGCAGTGTTTTACACTCATTAAATGTATCTTCACAAAAACAATGATCCCTTGGTGTTAGGTCAAGCTGAGACACAGTTGTGAATCATCATCAGCACTTGCATCATGTTCTATTGTCATTTGTTATACAATGCTGCACACAAGCCGTTAACACAAGGAAGCTTCAGCCAAACACTCATAATACACAAATATACAGTCAAGACAAATAAATGGTGCAGCAAAGGCTTGGCCGTTGCTATGAGCAGGCAAAGGTATGCTGCATCTCTGTCAGCTAGTCTGCCCACGCTGCTGCAGGTGGTCTGCCTGCTGAAGCACTGCACTAGGCTGGGCAGCCAGGCTCCATCCAGCCAGCTCTAAAGCCTGTCCCTTTGCAGTGATCACAGCCCACATGGCCCTGCAGAGCCACAAGTGTGTAAACACTAACTGCATGTGAACAAGCAACATAAAACAGAGATGATTGCAGGGGTTTTGAAGGTTCAGTTTGCTTCATGTGGCATTGACATTGCATGTGGTGTGTTGTTGCTACATGCTGTGAGCATGCAAGTCACCTGCACACTGGCTTGTTGACTCATGATGCCGTGCTGCCTGTGTTTTATGTTGTGAGCAGACTTGGGCTCATAGCATGCAGCAGGCTCAATCCAAAGACCATGTGACTCACTTGAAATAAAGTGCTGAACATATGAAGACAGTTTGACACAGGCAATAAGTTAAGGAATGCAATGCAAAAATTGCTTGCGAGCATGACTGTGCATCATGCGCCATTCACATGCTATGTCAAGCAAATGCACCATACCAACACAGCTGTAGTCTGACCTTGCTTTTGCATATTGGGCACTGCCTGCAACCATGCGCGAGTGAGCAGAAGCGCTCCTCTCCGACCATCATAGCTCCTGTGGCCACAATTGACAAGGTCTAGCAAGTGAACACAGCTTGAAGCTCAAGAAGCAAGGAAACCTCACCTGTGCCTCTGCACCACGTGCATTCCTTCTGGCCTGTGCCTTCACAGCAGTCGCAAGGGGCTGGGCGCCTTCTCTACAACATATGTTCAGCACTGTCAGCAACACCCTGTGATGTGTTCTGCTATGCTTGGTTCCACACCGAGCTATACTCACCCTGTCCACGCTCCAGGTGAGCTCGAGCCTCTTTGTGACGTTCTGAAGTCTGTTCGGGTCTGCGTACTGTTGAAACTCCCTCAAAAAGTCGTCCCCCTCAGAGTCGTAGCTCCCCGAGCTGGAAGCTGTCTGGGCGCGCACACTTGTGTTCAAGGGCTGGCGTTCACGATGTAGAGGTTGACGAGGCCTGAGCAGAGGTGGGAAGGTTCTGCACAAAGTGCTACTGTGCATGCCTTATGAAAGCGCGCAATCACTTGCGCGCTGTCAGCACAGTTCGACCTCAGCTGAAAGTGGAGGTTTCACAATCCAGTGCAAAACCGCAAGCTGCGAGCGCATCAATCGTCTCGATAGCTTTTCACGTCAACCCAAGCGCTGTCTGACCTCAAGTGCGCACCTGACAGTGCAGGTGTCATTATTTGAAAGCGGAGTTGACACATTTATGACAATGCAAATTACATCAAGGCATACCAAGAGCCAAGCTGTCAACAACTCTGTCACGCTGAGAACCCTCGCGCATGAGCCTGCTTGACTGAGGTATTTCCAGAGATGAGTGTTGATGTCGTTTTGTGGGATGCATCATGCACACAGCTGTATGCCTTCCCACGAATCCCCATCTGTAAGTCAGCATCTTTGCCAACATTATTAGCCACAGCGACTTCACGCTATAACATACAGTCAAACAGAGCTCCAAGTTTAGTAATAGCAGCATTCATTTCCCGATGCAAAATTCATTGAAAATCGCATCCAGCAAGTCCTCAGTGTCAATCACCCCTGTGACCCGTCCCAGAGCTCTTGCAGCCCCCCTCAGCTCTTCTGCTGCCAATTCCAGCTGTAAATGAACTTCATCATACCTTTGCAATGCTTCTGTGCATTCCTGTACATGCTGCCTATGCCTGGCCCTGCATAGCCAGAGGCTACATGAGGACACAGACAACATGAGGATAGAGACTACATGAGGAGGGTGCAAGCTGAATACACTTTAGCTGCAGCGGCTCAATTGTTTTGCTCAAGCCAACAGCTGCTATTGGAGTCGATCAGCAGCAACAAATAGCTGTATGCAGCGTACATAGTGCTATCTATATCCTTTCCGGACAACATCAACTATGATGTCACATGAGCTGCGTTTTTACTGCAATGGCGCAGGTGCTATGCTGCTGGCTGCATGCACAGCATCACGTGCTAAAATTCTGCGTTGACACGCCATGTAGGCCGCAACACCAGATTAAACAGCCAAGAGTGTCTCTCACAGCTGGGTGTTGCAGCTCAGCACCAGCATAGGGCAACACAGCACGTAACAAGCAACAGTCATGGTAAGAGGAGTCCTGATACAAATTCAGCCATCTATCTGCCAGCTCCAAGGACAGCAGAGCTTAACACATGGTGATGCAGCTTGCCAGGAAGTAGCACAGCCAGGATCGGCAGTGCATGTGCCTATGTGTCAATGCATAGATGCACAGCGGAGCAGAAGCATGGCACAGCATGGCTCAGCATGAGGAAGCCAGGCATGACACAGCATGGCACAGCACAGCACAGCATGGCACAGCATGAAGACCAGGCATGGCATGGCGCAGACAGCACAATGCAAGAAGGATCACATTGACTCTGAACACTGCACCTGGTGATGACTAGCCCTTCCTGTGAGTCCTGACCAGACTCCATGATGTTCCGGACCCCCCTCTCAAGGGCCTTGACCACCACATCCATATTCCAGCCGGTTTTGCAACTGCAGAGGACTGCCTGAGACAGTTGCGGGTTCGGGAGCAATGACTCCCAGCTGGCTGCTGAGGCTTGCAAGCCCTCTAGTGCAGGCACATCATTGATGGCTGAAGCTTGCAATGCAGTGAGGTCTAGTGATTGTCTACCAGGTGGTTGTGGTGTTGACTGAAATGGTTGTCTACCAGGTGGTGGTGTTTTTTGCCGACTAGAGCCCCTAAGTGTCTGTACAGAGGCTTCAACCTGACCGGACTCCTGCAGCTGCTCTGACAGCTGCTTGGGCAACTGGCCCTGCAGCTGCTCTTCCAGCTGCTGCCTCTGCTGCTGTGACAAAGCATCCACCTTGTTGAAGATTGTGATTGCATTAGTATGGTCACCGAATGGCATCTGAAGGCAGCTGGTGGTTTCGGGTAAATGTGGTGACAGACTGGGTAGGTAGTTGCTGCAGTCTAGAACTGACAGGACCAGATCTGCCTGCTGTGCAGTCTCGTGAGCAACTGCCACACCTTCTGCCTCCACAGGGTCTAGGGTTTCTCGCATTCCTGCTGTGTCTGTCACAATGACCTACAAGCCATCAATCAATGTATGTTTTCTGTTTTGTGGGACTCATAAGAGGAGTCAACAGACAATAACCTGGATTTCTGAGAAGCTTGCATGAAACAACTCGTTCAATGGTGCATATGGTGCAGCATTGAGCCCTATGTCTTGACTTGTTTCTTACATTGTGGCTGAGCCAATGCGATAATGCCTGAACTCTGCAGCTGCTTGTTACTTAGCATTAGCTGGTCAGCTTTGTGGGTGTTTGAAGGGAGCTGACTTGCGTTGTACGCACCTGATGCCTGCTGGCTCAGAACGCGTTTTTATCATTGTTGTTATTATGATTACTATTATTCTTATCATTATAATTATGATAATTATCATGATTACCATTATGAGTATGATTGTGATTATGATTGCAATTATGACCGTGATTATGATTGTGACTGTGATTATGATTACGATGATGATTATGATTATGATCATGATTATTATTACTATTGTTGTTGGTTTGCAACCTGTCTTATGCAGTGTGGACCATGTTGTCACATATGCCTATCTTAACTGTGTGGTTCGGGGCAAGCCGGCATTGCCGCATGCCACATAGACTATGATGTGAAATAGTGTCTATCATGCCATGCAGCAAGAAACAATATCAGTAAGTAAACATGAGCGCGTGCATGCTAGCCATGAACTGGAAGGGGCTGTCAATGGGCACATCATCTGTCGCCACCTCTGTTGAGCCAAGCAGGGAAAACTGGAGTACAGCTGTTGCAGCAGTCAGCTCCAGATTGACAGTCATTGTAGTACATGATGCAAAGCTGCAAAGCACATACATCACTTCAAATTTGCGCTCATCCAGCCTTGATGTGAACAGGCAGCTGAGGTGTGCTACCTTGTAGCCTGCAATCTCCAGAATGACCTCAATGGCATCTCTGGTAGTCCCTGGGATTGAAGAGACTATGGCAGCCTTCCGGCCTGCTAAATAATTCAAGATGCTGCTCTTGCCCACATTGGGGGGCCCAACTATCGCTGCTCTGACCCCGGACCTGACCAGCTCACCCCTCCTGTCTGCATTCACACATGAACAGACACAAACGATGTCAGCAGCACTGTTGAAGGCAATACATGCTGGTTTGAGGGTTGAGATACCCTCAACTCACAAGCAGGGATTGCTCATCAGAGAAGCCTGTTCTGCTTCTTGTTCAGGTCTTTTCTGTGATCAAAGCTGAAAGGCGCATAGTTTTGCCTTGGGCATACTGTTGGGGTTGCTCTGACCATCAAATCTCCTCCACAGTATAACCGGAGTGCATGAACGCCCAATGGAGTCACCTACCTTGTGGACTGGTGATTACACAGAACAGCTTTGGTAGACTATCATTGCAACTTGCTGACTTGGTGACTATTATCAGTGCAACACAGAACATGCCAATGTGGTGCCTGTCTGCTCAGATCATGGACTCATTAACCAATGTTGATACCCCTGGTCTCTGGCTTGAGTAACAGGATGCGGCCCCAAGGCAAGGTGATAGAGTTTTGACATCACGGTTAAGTGGGTGGACACGCTTTGACCCTAACCCCCAGTCCAAACGCCTTCAACAGACATGATGTCGGATTCGACAAGAGTGCATGAATCACTGGTGTGACTGGTATTATAGCTGCTGGCAAGCATGAAAAGCAAGCTGAGGTTCAGACTGAGCTTACCGCTTACAAGATGTTGCCGCAGCTGCTGCCCTAGATGCTGAACCCTGGGCAGGACCTGTTCTGCCACCTCCTCAGCAATCCCTTCATCTTCGCCAAAGTCAATGACTGCCTCCACATTGGCCAAGCACCGCAAGAGTGTTTTGCGCCATGACTCATACTGCTGACGCTGCAATCCAGTGCTCTGCTTCAGCGCCTGTGTGCACAGCAACCACTTCAGGCATGGTCAGTATGCAAGGGGTGCAGCTTGCTTCTGTGCGTGAGAAGCAGGATGACCTGGTCTTGAGCCAGGAGTCAGTGTGCTGATGCAGGTATCCATTGTTTGCTTGAATGCTTGCATACACAAGCAGCACCTAGCAGCCGTGTTTATAATCAGCACCGGATTGTAAGAGATGCTGTGCATAGGACATTGTCAGCACAGAAAGTTGTATTGTAAGCTAGGCTCTGTGAGAAGGATTGAAGCTTGAGCACTAAGCTGAGTATGGGGCCCAGCGTTCTGCTGAAAAGCCTGCATGCCGACCACTGGAGGGGCTATGTGATGATAGGTGCTTTGTGTGAATGGAGCTATGTCAACAGCCAAAGCAGCCTGCTTAAGGGCTGCTGTGTTCTGCTGACCCAGAAGAGCATTGGTATACTACTAAATCTTGTCGTGCAAGTTCATGAAGCTGTCAGACATCGTGCCAGGCGCAAAAGCTCATCAGCAGATGGAAATTACAGGCAACTTTTACCCCTGAGCAATAAATATATTCACTGCAGAGATGCTGTCCAGGATCTCAATGCACTGAACCCTAATGTCGGCACTAATGTCGGCACTCTGCCACGCTTGCCAACCAAAATGGAAACACATGCATGATAATTCACTTTAAAAATACTGTACACAATGTGTCTCCTGTGGCAATGCACCACTGTCATCATGAGCAATTGAGGTTGTGCAAGGTGCAAGGTCCACCAACATGATGAGAGACATGCACCTGTTTGCGCTGTGCCTCAGTCTCTGAGCTGAGAAGATCTGCCAATCCCTCAGCCTCAGTCAGATCCACCTTGCCTAGCTCAAAGGCTCGTCGAGTGAACTCACCAGGCTCAGCCAGCCTGACACCCTGAATGCTGCATAGGGCATCCAGAACAGCCCTGACCACTGCTGGCCCTCCATGCACATGTAGCTCTGCTACATCCTCTCCTGCATAAAATGGTCTTGTTGATACTTAACAGAAGTGACAAGAGGTTATCTCAAATGGGTTGATGCATTGAGCCCTCAAATTAGATCAGTCACTGTGTGTACATGTTCTTCAAGGTGGCTGTGGCATGGCCCCGTTGGCGCCCAATAAACATATTAATGCACAGAAACACAGGTCAGTCCTGATATTTCAAGGATTACAGCACCATTGCGCTATTGCTAAGCCTAGCAACCATTGCCCTGAACTGCATAACGACTGTTGATGAAGGGCAGGAACTTTGCAAGGCACAGAAAGACCTCATGTCAGGTATGTACAGCCAAAAGTGCGCCAGTTTCATGACTGCTTGCCGACAATTGGTGACAATGTTTCTGACAAACGCATTGCTCTTCTCTTGCGGATACGTAACCAAAGGTATAAACAGCGAGATGCAGCACATGAGTGTTGTGTTGATGTCAGAAGTGCCTTTGCTGTCACAAGGTGCAGGTGGACAAATCCCAGCGTACATCTGCAACATGTGAGATTGACCAGCTGCAGTGCGACCTGAAGTGTTCAAGGCACCAGCTGCGGGTGCTGAAAAGCCAGGAAAGGTGAAGTCAGAAACCTGTAAAGCTTTTTGGGGCAGGGAACCTCAGCAGCAAGGTTCTGTCAAGCAGCTCTTTGGTTGAGGGGTGGTGTATGTTGGACACCACCTGCAGCCAGAAAACCCATAGAGCGTTGCGTGTTCGTAGAACAGTTCAGCTGCGTCCAGAAGGGCAAGCTTACCGCTTGCCTTGCCAACGGCAATCCTCTTCGGGACGGCAGCAGGCTCTGCAACACATTATCTGCACACCACAAGGCCTTCAGCGGTAAACGAGAACAAGCGAGCGGTGATCGTTATCGGCACCTGCTAGTGGTCCAGACACTCGAAGCAGCGCTATACCGCAACGACCGGATCCAGAGCTCAAAGCTGCGATGGTGTCGCGCTCGACATCAGTAGTCACAGCAGTGTCGTAACTGAAGTAGCTTGATGTCGAGATGTCCGCAACACGCTGTACCGCCTTGACTTTGCTAAAGAGTGTCTGCCCATAAGGTCTTCCGCTGCTGTGCAATCCGGATCGGCATCGCTTTTGAAGCGCATTGCATGGGTGTGTAAAGCGCGCTAACCTGCTCAACATCGCAAGCCAGACACACACGCACTCCATCGCAGTACAGGGCGGGGCAGAACCTCGCCCTATCATCTTTACTCATCCGGTGACTATGGCTCTATACTTATTTGCGCAGCATGGCAGATCGAGAAATCTGGGGCTTGCAGCCTGTCGCTCTGATGTAGAATTCATTCACTCGGTCGATCAGACTCGTTGCATGCTTTGCAGCGTCTTTGCCAAGCAATGCTAGTCCAGCAAGTTGTCCTGGTCATGACCACAAAGGCATGTCTGAACAAGTACAGGCAGCCTGTACAGCACATGTGCCGCTGTGTCAGAGTACGGCATACAGTACATTGTGACAAACTGTCACTGACAATCCAGAGTTTGAAATCAGCATGCCTGTCAGTGCCCATCACTCTTTTCATCATGACTCGTTTCTGCGAGCAAAGCCAAGGGACAAAACACAGCCAAAACACGTGACTGGGTTGCCTTGTGCATAATGGCATTCATCTCGACAAGCGCTGGTGGTGTTCAATACTCTTGCAAGAAAAACAGAGTAGCACACATGCAGAGTGAGTAGTTATGTGATACAGGTCCTATTTGCTCTGTGTGCAATGTGGGGATGTTCAAACTTGAGCATTTACAGATCTGGAGCAACATTTGAACCTCAGATCACACTTGTTGACATCAATTTTACCAGTGACTGTTGAGATGACGTTTAACAGTGACAAATGCATACATACTTGGGTGTAGACTGCGCTGTCATATGACATGCAGCATTGACAACCCATGGCTGGTGCATCCAGTATGTTGATAAAGCTATGGTTTCATTGCTTGAATGTAGTTTGCTTGCTGATACATTAGGGCTAGGGTGGTGCGCCCTAGCTCGCGACGTCACGTGCAATTACTGTTTGCCACCAGCGCAACGTCTTTCGGTGCATATACAGGGACGACGTAAACAACCGTTGCAGTTGTTGATCTGCCTGTCGTAGCAATCATGATGGCTAATGCACAAAGCAGCGCTGGCCTTCTTCAACTTCCGAGTAATAAGCTATGCTGCGCACAGTCACGACAGTCAGCGAGGTGCTTGAAGGCTTCATATGTGAGAGCGGAACTGTCACTGTTACTGTATACATGACGTCTACAACGCGCTAATGAGACAGCTCTCGGTAAACGGCCAAAGCTGCTGTTACAGATCGTTTACCTGTGTGTTGCAGGTCAGGACCCTTACACGTGCACAAAAGCGGAGCAGCATGAGATGTCAAGCCATTGCAGAGCCGCAGACAAAGCCCGTGTCTGAAGATCAGATGCGCATTGCCAACGACGTCTCAGAGCTCATAGGTAAGTACACACTCTGGTTGGTAGACAGCTTGGCTGTAATTTGTAGGACATTTTGCTTACTACGCTGACATTCACATGTTCTGTGGTTATGGTCTCCGTTTGGCAATGTGCAGGAAACACTCCCATGTGTTATTTGAACAGAGTGGCTGAAGGCTCAGTGGCCAAGATTGCGGCCAAGCTCGAAATCATGGAGCCATGCAGCTCTGTGAAGGACAGGATAGGTTACAGTATGATTACAGAGGCTGAGAAGGCTGGTCAGATCACACCTGGCAAGGTATGCTACTCTCCTGGCTTCAGGTCTGCATTAAACTGCCTGTGTCACTCAAGCATGCATTGGTGCTGGATTTGGCATTTATGTTTATGAGTCACCGTCTGGAGTCTCTATCAATTGTCAACTGTATTGTGTCCCCATGTTGCAGAGCCTGCCTGCAGAGCATTGCTCCTGCTTGATCAAAAGTAAAACTCCAGCCTGTGCTGCGTTTGTGTAGCTCTGCGGCAATCCACTGTGGATGTCAAAGAGGCTCTCCATCAGTCACAGCTTTCATGCATATCAGGAAACGACTGCGGTACAATACAATTTCCAGTCATGATCAGATATTCCCATGACGATGCAGCTTGCATGCCATGCAGCTCTGACATGTCATATTCCCGTGCGGCAGGTCTCTTAAGCCAACCTCATGCTTCAAAATTGCTTTGGAATGGCACTACAGCCAACGTCACAAGTTTCCCCACAACATGCTCAAACTGTCTTGAGCACAGAACAATTCGAGCATATAACAATTTGGTTTGGCAGACGTACACCATGATGCATTTCTTGGTTGCTGCAGACCACTCTTGTGGAGCCCACTTCCGGCAACACCGGCATTGGGCTAGCTTTCATTGCAGCAGCCAGAGGGTACAAGCTGGTACTCACCATGCCTGCTTCCATGTCGCTGGAGCGCAGGATTTTGTTGAGAGCTTTTGGAGCCGAGCTGGTCCTCACAGACCCTGCCAAAGGTAAGCCACTGAAACAACAGATGTTCAGCCGCTTTCAGATCTCCACCCGTATGTTGTGTGAAAGCTGTGAGAGTTGGCAAATGCAGCTATCACTAATGGTTCTTTCCAAGCTGCCCAGATGCGTGCGCATGTATTGGGCGCATATGCAGATCCTGAGCATTATCTAGAGGGCAGCGTTGCATGCACTGTGTTAGTCCCCAACATGCACTGTGTTAGTCCCCAACATTTTGCCCTTTGTGGTGTCTGTCACCTGACAGCAGGTGCCTTTCAGTATGAAGTTCATGCTATGGACAATGCGGACCCTAGTCTGATAGGCGTTGCCTCAGGCTTGACAGCGTCTGCCCATTACCTGGCATGTGCTGCCTGTTGGAAAGGGCTTGTTGCCTTTCAGCCAAACGTCATCAATAGGCTGTCCACTGCAGGCATGAAGGGAGCAGTAGGCAAGGCAGAGGAGATTGCAGCAGCCACGCCAGACTCATACATCCTGCAGCAGTTTGAGAACCCCAACAATCCCAAGATCCACTACAACAGCACCGGCCCTGAAATCTGGAACGACTCAGAAGGCAAGGTTGACATCCTGATTGCTGGTGTGGGCACTGGTGGTACCATCACTGGCACTGGCCGGTATCTGAAGGAGCAGAATCCTGACATCAAGGTGCTTCCTTGAGCATACTTGTACCCTGACTATCTGCTGTCCAGTGTGCTGCGTTCAGAACATGCACAGGTCATATATATGGTTGTCCTGCTGCTGCCTTAGGTATGTCATGTCACCTGCACGCATGCACAGTCACATATCATGTGCTGTAAAACATGGTGTCAACAGCCAGGAGGCTGCTGACAGCCCTTCATGTAGGCTGCTGGCAGACATTGATTAGTCTCAAGCTGAGTCTTGAGTGACCGGGCTCTCTGCTCAACATCTCTAGCCACTGCTGCTTAGTGCTCAGCTCAGTGAGAAACTTTTCTAAGTCAGCTTGCAGACCCTGCACACAAGCGACTGGCACACATGTTCCAGCTTTGGTGCAGCAGCTGCAGGCTTCCTTGACCATTGCTGCAGGTTTCCTTGACCAATGCTGTATACAAATGCAGATTGTAGCAGTAGAGCCAACAGAGTCCCCAGTCATCTCTGGGGGTGCACCTGGTCCCCACAAGATCCAGGGGATTGGCGCTGGGTTCATTCCCGGCAACTTGGACACCAGCATCATTGATGAGGTCATTCAGGTAATACATGGATCATAAAAACAGTTGGAAGAAGCATTAGTTGATGATTTGGCAGTACTACCATGAGACGCAAGCATGCTGCATGTGTCTATCACATGGTGAAGCCTGATGAATGTGGTGATTGCTAACTCATTATGTGCCCTGCTGTTGGCTCAGTCTTGCTGTGTCTTCTACACGAAAGCCTGTTGCCTGCAATGCATGGATTGGTCCTCGTCTACTACATTTAAATTCGCTTGTATGATGGTCTCACTCTCAGGTCATGAGCTGAAACGCAGGTCTCCAGTGATGACTCAGTAGACATGGCTCGCCGACTTGCACTGGAGGAAGGTCTGCTGTGTGGCATCTCATCAGGGGCAGCCACTGTTGCGGCTATCAAGGTTGCAAAGCGACCTGAGAATGAGGGCAAGCTTGTTGTCACTGTTTTGCCCAGCTTTGGAGAGCGGTACCTTTCATCTGTGTTGTTCCAGTCTATTAGAGAAGAGGCAGAAAAGATGACAGCGGAAGACACTCCCTGATATTTTCGCAGGCCCGATACCTATTTGTCTTTACAAAAAGTCAGCATGCGCTGCAAAGCCAAATTTGGAGTCCTCGCATTTTGCAATCCAATGGACAAGTCTGCACAAGCATCCAAGCACATGTGTGCAGTTGTCAGGCATCGCACACAACCCTCCTCAATCGGTACGATTATTGACTCAGTGACCACAACTTTCAATCTTGTTTTTCCCAACAATGCACCTTACGATTTGGTACAGTGGTCTTTTTCTGCTTGCCTGGCAACCATGGTGCAGCATATCTGGTGTTTTGAGCATGATGGGTATGGCTGTGCATGCTGTTGGAAGCGCTGATGACATTCTGGAGGCAGAACATGGAGCTTGTCATCAGGTGTTACACATTGGAAGACAACCTGTTGCAGCAATGAGTTCCACTAGCACACCCAAGAAACAGTCATTGGGTTGCAAGCTGTCACTGGCAACAGCTTATGCAAGCAGCTTTGGCAATACGTGCCTCATAGTGTAAGGTGCATGATCCATAAGGCAGCCGTAGAACCCTCATGCCGGCTGAATGCCCGCCTGCCTTAGACTGCTTGGACAAACAGCTGTCTGTCGGAGCTGATTTGCAGGTCCATAACCCAACGAAAAGGGTCACGGCTGGGTTTGTGAAGACACTGCGTGCACTCATGTAGCATTGCAGAAGTCACTTGAGGCTGTTTGCAGTTCAGTAACGATGGCATACAAAGATTGTTAGGCTACAAGTCTGACATGCAAGACGCCAAAGATGCTGTTGATTCACTCTGCATGCATGTTTCATGAATGATCAGCTGCTGACGTGTTAACAGACAATCTGGTGTGCAGACTCTGAGAGAAGTGCATGGTTGCGTGCAGATGCAAAAAAGCCCGTCACTGGTAACATGCAACGCTATTCACTGAAGCCCCCTGCAGCTGCATTAGTTGCTAACAAAGTATTATAGGCATTGATGTCCAGCTGTCAAAGTCTAGGACATGCAATGGATTGTTGGTCTGGCATTTGGATTGTGCACTGCTCACCCTGTTAAAATTCAGGATAGTTGTAAGCACACGGAACAATGCAGAGGCCAGAAACAAGTATTGCTTGCAGCTCCGTGTATTATTCTGTTGACCAACTATTTAGACTCATGTTGACCCATAGTTGATATTGATCACAACCCTGCAAGCAACACCTCAGTTTGCAATAGTGGCGTTGCTCTAGATCTAGGAGAATGACGTACAGTTACAATATTCCAGCAGGTTGTCATGCAAGCTCAAGTCTTACCCATCCGGGCCTGTGCCTGCACTCAAGTTGGGGTTGAAATTAGTCTCTTGATAGTAGCCTGTAGCTCCAGTGTACAACCCAGTGCCTGAAGCAATTCAATGCATTGATTGCAAGCTGATGCCAAATTGTACACAACAGAACTGATTGTAGGTTGTTGCAGCACGACAAAATGTAACCTCCTATAATAGCCAGCAGGCCAGTTGTCAGGTTGTTGTAACCGGCTGATGCTGAGGAGTACGTGATGCCGGCCACCTGTACAGAAAGAAATCGTTGCACTATTGGCAGCTGGACGTGCTTGCGCAAATGCTCTTCTGAGCCGCGCTAGCATGCCGAGGCAACGCCACAGCTTTGCGGCGACGGAGTGAAACAGCCGGCATGCTGATCGCGACCTGATATGGCGCTGCCGGCGTCAAGATTTGGTGTACATGTACGGTGCGTTGTGTTCTTGCAAAGATGGCCCCACCTGTATTGTCCCGGAAGCGAATTGTATAGTGTACAGGCACTGGTTGGGTCCGGCAGCTCGCAACAATATGCAATATCCTAAGCTGTTGCCCAGGGTCGCGTTGGTCTGTACATCTCTCAGCTGGAAGTCGGCGACCAGCGTTTCACCTGCAGTTACGTTGGCCCCGTACGGCTGCCCGATTGGGCTGTCGGTAACGTACAGGTTGGCCTGGACAACGTCTGTTGCTGCATAAACGCCAGTCGCGCAGATGACGAAAAGCAGCACAACTCTAGGTCCCATCGTACAGCGTGCAAACAACGTGTGCTTTGCTGCAATACTTTGCAGGAAGCTGTGCCTGAGGAAGCTGGCGGGCTTGCAGACAAGAATAACAGAAGCTCCAGCAGAAGTTGTTCAGCAAAGGTAGGGATCTGTCATCTGCAGGCATTTACGAAGTATTACAATTGTTACCGTGGTCACTTGCGGGCATACGTGTCCCGCACCCCCAAATAGCGAATTATTAAATGCCACCGCGCACCCTATCATGCGGGTCTAGGGCTAATTTCCAACCTACCGCCATCAATTGCTTGAAAAGACGTCTATACTTCTCTTCTGATGATGTGGCACGAAGAAACAATTCTTTGCACTTCCTATGGCATTTCACGGCTGAGTAGATATTGCAGGGCCTCGAACTGCTACAGATACGCTGAATTGAACGGAACGGGCAGGCTTAGGGTATTTACATTTGCATCACGCAAATAATTGGCAAGTATGATCACGCATTCCGTGGCTAATTAAATATCTAGAGATCAATTCTTGAACGTACGGTACATCCCTAACCAGCCACACACCACTTGCACATTTTGCGGAAACTTAAACGTAGCTCCGCTGTGAGAGTGTTGCTGCGAAAAGACCCCACCTCCAATACACGGCGCAGTACGGCAAGTTCCGATTGCTCAGCATGCCTGGCAACAACATACAGCAGTGATGGCGCTATTCAGCTTCCAGTGCAGCAGCTAACAAAGGCAAGATAATGCACAGCAGCACCGAGGGTGCACTGCAGTGGCACTGCATGCAAGGCTACATACTTGTTCGACCCCAGATTGGCGGTGATGCAACTGAGATCCCTCGAGTATTCCTGGCCTGATCACAGGCTGCCGCATCAAGAGGATTGCAAACTGTGCAAGGACCTGAGAGGCTCAACTCGAGGAGCTGTGGGGAGACCCGTAGATTTGCGGTCAGACACCTACGTTTCAACCTTACAGTCATCAGTAAAGAAATCAAGTCACTTTAAGTCTTGTTAAGGTCAGCACAAGTCAATGAGCGCAAAAAGAATGTCTGCAAAGTCAGCCAAGTTGTTGTGGGGTATACATGTGTAGCTTATGTCTGCACATCTAGTCTGCAGCTGTGAGCCTCAACCCAAAGCTGCGGCGCAGCAAACCCACTGCATCTGCTGTGGTATGCCAGTTCTGCATGGCTGACTCTTTGTGCACACATACAGGCTTGTCTAGCGTATGGCCATGTATACTGTATCTCTGTATCATCTACTTCACTGCATGTGATAGACACCCTTGTCTTTCCTTTTCACGGGCCCAATTGCGATCCTGTATTTTGTTGTATGCATGGCAGATATGCAGGACAAGCTGACAGCCGTATGTGGCATGTCTCTTTATACATGTCATCACTGTATGCTGCCCATCATGACAACACCTACTCTTCAGCTGGCAACCGCTGCCTGAATTTCAACTTACTCTTTTACCTGTGCAAACTTGTGCTAATCAGCATGGTGTGTTTAGGGCCGCATACAGAAAGTCACAGCGTGCAGTCCACACTGTCTAGGCTGGTGCAGATCTGCAGCAAGCAAGGCAGGGTACTTGCAGGTGAGCATGTTGTGTCAGACACTATGCAGCACAGCGTTTGACCACAGCACTTATGAATTGTGACGCCTACAGCAGCATACAGGCATGGGTTGGACATCACGCCCTTGAGATTTGTGGCGCAAAGACTTCAGCTGAATGGGCCCCAACGTACCCTGCAGGGCTGTGGCGCTTCCTCAGTGACTTGTGCACACTCTGGAAGTGCTAGGTTACCATGCGTTTGAACATCAACTGCAGCTGATTCTCACCTTGATCCCTAATGCAATGTGTGTCGCATAATGGCTGGGAAAGAGCATCACTAGTAGTTCATATTGTGCTGATCTTATGATGTAGTTATAGCCTCCAAGATGCATTTCAATGCATATCAAGGCACTGCGCAGCCTGACACAACCTTGCCTGCATGACTGCATTGTACTAGACTCTCTATGATCCAGGCATTTTACCAGGCCCTGCAGATCAGTGCATCCTTGGCAACATATCTGAGATGCAATCTATCAAGGAAACAGGATGACGGCAGCAGACAGTTCTTGCCTGCAGTAGGTACTGATAGGATTTCCTGCTGCAATGTCTCCCGGCACTGCTTTCAGTGCCTGTTGTAATGTTTTTTAGCTCATCTGTTGCACCTGTCTGATTGGCATGTCTCTTGCCTTTGTTGTGAACCCGTTCAATCCTGTCCAGCGCCAAATGCAGCCAACCATGACAACATCCGAACTCCGGGCCATAGCACCAGTTTCTCAAATTTGTACATACTAACAACCCCATTGTCTGAAAGGCAAATAGGTCACTTCCTAGCAAACCTAACGCTTGCAGTGAGCTGTGAAACGAGCAGTCATGACCACCTATTGCATCAGCGTTACACAGATCAAGTGTGGTCAGATGAGGCAGTAAATCAATATTGGCATAGCATCCAAGCTGAAGGCATAGGTGATCATGTCTCGAAAGAGCCTGGAGGGCTGACAAGTCTAAAGCACCCTTGCCCATACTGTCAATTGCAATGCTCCTTGGAGGGTGGCTGCTGACAGTGAGCTGATGGTGTTGTGCGTTGGTACGACCAAAAAGGATGCAGATAGGTTGGGCATAAGGTCCACTGCTGCCAAGGTTCCCTGTGCACAACAAGACTCTGCTTTTGCAACGACAACTTTGATGACGCAGCCGTCGCGCTGTAGCCAGTTGAGACTTGGTAGCAATCGAAGAGGAAAGCCTGGGTCAAGCAGAGTGCCTGAGGACAACTGCTGGTGCTGCCGAAAGACTCGATTCGGCAGCACCAGCAGTTTTCCTCAAGCAAAGCTGCTCGCATTTGGTGCAGCCGAGGGCAGTCTCGTAGGCTGCTTGCATGCAACGCGTGACAGACTCCTGGGGACACTTTCTGCTCTTCTGGCATCATGACCTTGAAGACCTTACACAAAGTGCCTCTTAATAGAATATATTGTTCAGCCTGCTCTTTAGGCATGGCAGGAGCTGGCCTCTGTACGACGACCTGCGTTGCAGGCCAACTTCCCAACGCAAAGATCTTCCGGCTGCTCAAGCCAATTCAAAACACGCTTAGCGGTCATTGCTTGAAAGTCAAGTTGTTTCGCTGGCTTGGTCTCGGAGCTCAGGCTAGTGCAAAAACATGCGCTCAAATGCGCTGCGCGGCATGTACCACCGTGGTCATGAACTTCCTGCAGCGAGTCCCATATGCCTAACCGCACTTAAACCAGGTTTCTGAGACGTGTCCAAGCCCGACGTCAAAGGGACTGATCTGTCAGTCAAGTTGGCTGCTGATCCAGTCAGTAATGCGCTTTCGCAACGCACCGAAGGGCAATTTCAGGCCTGTGCTTCCTCAGCATGGCAAACAAATGAAGGCAAGGTAATGCTGTCAACATGCAAAGCTTGGAAGTGCGCTGGCAGACGGCTCATCACTGTGTTGGCCCTAATACAGGCCCACTGGCAGCTCCAAGCTGAAGCTTGCAGCGGTGGTGCAGACGTATCTTGCGTTGAGCCCTGCAATTGAGCAGACTTCCTTTTACTCTGGCTGGGTTGGCAAATTACTAGCCTTAGCAGGCGATCACTGGCCCGCACAGTATAAATGCTGCTGTTGCCAATGCTGTTGCTGCTGTCATCAGCCCTGCTTATATCTGTACTTTCTACTGCACTGTGTTACAGCTCTTGCAGCATGTCTGAGTAATCATCTCAAATGTGATAAACGCCTGAGCGAATTTGGACTGATGGATGCAGGTGCATGCCTGCTCACACGTGCTCTGCTAAGCTTTAAAAGGTGGGGTGATGAGACGCCACAGGCAGGCAGGTTCTTTGCCATCTTTGCAGCCTTACTGGTGGAGCTCACCATTGACAATGCTTTCACCTGGTACATGCACAGCTTAGTAACTTCTACAGGCATGCCATGTATGGTTATACACAATTTCACTGTGTTTGCATGTGAGATGTGCACATCACACAGCTGAACTTACTCATGTGCAGTCCATACACATCTGCACTGTCCTCATTTGTAAGCAACCTTCTGTATGCATGCAAGTCAGTCTAAACAAAGTGGAATTGCCAGTCAGGCTTCGTGCGCCTGCCTCAAAGGCTATATGTCTCACTGCAATGGATGCAGGGCTGTTGCAGCGTCTGATGTCAACAAGTATGCATGGACTCCACCACTTCAAGACAATGTGGAGATCTGGCTGAACAGTCTAAAGGCTGCTTACCCTTGGACAGAGATCCTATGGCAGCATGAGTGGATCAACATCAAGCACAAGCTGGTCTCCCTGATTGCGTTGGCTTTCTCAGTGCTCTTTGACCAGGTGTGCTTCATTGCTGTGTCAGCATGCACTTTGCTGAAGCAGCACAGTTGTGTTTGCAAAGGGGTTGACACAAGTTGTCTGCCATACCAACATACATAGCATTTGCCATCACTTGCTGTCCAGACCCAATGTTCTGTTGCAGAAGGCAATGGCGAGCAGCAAGCAGCATGTCCTTCCATTCACTTGAGCTCTGCTATGGGCTGCAGGTACCATACTCCGGCTTTGCAATGATGACAAGAGTGGCAGCATGCATCGGCATCTGCAGAACCATCAGGACCATTGCCTTCATGCTGACTGTGCTGCCCAGCCCAAGACCAGGCTGTTACAGCAGGAGATTCCCGCCTGTGCCTGACACATGGGGTGAGTATCTGAGGATTGGGTTTGGAGAGCTGCGAGGCAGAGGCGGCTGCAATGATTTGATCATTAGGTAATGCAACAAGCCACCAGCTCCTTTTGCTATGTTGAATTGCAGGGTACTGACTCATGCACACACTTTGTGATGACTTTCTGCAGTGTGCAGGCTGCCCCATGATAAGTAGCAGCTGATGCAAGCTCTGATGTTTGCATGCAGTGTGTCATTGATTCTTGCTCACAAACGTGTATGTTGGCGATGGTCATCATTGCTGCAGTACGACCCTGCCATGCAGATCTGAGCAGCGCTGACACTTTTGCAACAGCAATGTGTACCATGCAATCTGACATGTACATCCTCAAGGCCTGAACACCTTCTGTCGCAGCTGCTGCTCTCAATCACCGCCTGTTTTCGTTCTACTTGACTGCTGCATTGTTGTGCAAGTTTTCTGTCATGACCTGAGGTTGTGCTGTGAATCATGTTTGGCGGTTCCTCCCAAGCAACTATGGTAGCTTTTGCTGCAGCTGGCATGCTTAGGCATAAGCTTGTGCATATATGGGCACCTTCCAAATCAGCTGCTGAAGTGTTTTACTGGCCGCTTATCATAAGCATATGGGCAGTATATCACATCACCAATCATGGGCTCTGTGCTGAACGCAGCTCTGTGCACTGCAGTGGGCATTGCATAATTTATGTGATGGCGCCTCTGGTGTTCCACACATACTACCCTGGCTGGACAGCCGCCTTCCTATGGCTTGCTGTCATACGCACATGCTTCAGGGTAAGCCTCCACAAATGTTTTGGCCTGCTGTTGTGTGTGCTTGCCTGCCTGCCTGCCTGCCTGCCTGTGTTGTATCTGTTTGTCTGTCAGTAACCAAAGCCAGGCATCCCTGCTGCTAGGTATCCATCAGTGTCCATATCATGCCACCTACGACACGTCTTGTTTGCATGCAGGCTCCAATGACCCACCAGCATTATGCTGTGGACATGTTCCTGGCAGTGGTTGTCACAAGCCTGGTGTGGATGCAGCTTGATTGGATCTGCCCTGCCTGTAAACCCTTACCACCACGCCACCCTGCAGACCCACCTGACAGAAGGGGCCCCGTGCAGTGGCTGTTCATCGCCCTGATATTCATAGTTTTGATCAGCCTTGGTGTGATCATTATTGGTGGAGGAGCTTGATTAATATTTTTAGGCAAATTGTGATTGCCATGTGATGCTTAATGTAATAATAGTTTTCATGCTTTCCAGCTCATGATGAGGTACGTGCAGGACAAGTCTTGTCTCTCCAGAGCATCCTGTCTTGTGCATCCCTGTATGGCCTACCAATACGACAGTTTTGACAGTCACATAATGCAACATCATGGAAACTAGACATAGGGCGGCCAGGTGGACGAAGCCCCTTAACTTCACCAAACAAAAGCTTTCTAGGCAATCTATCATCAGGCATCCTGAAAACATGACCTAGCCACCTGAGTCTTTTGCTTTGCAGCTGAGACTCCACAGGTAAGGTTTTGCACCTGTTCAGTGCGACAACGACATGTGGTGCTTGACTGCATGATATTTATTTCTTGTTCTACATGTTTGATTTGTCAGCATCAGCAACTCAGCATTAGCTGCAGCAGCATAGCATTGTGCTTGATGTGGAGGATCAAGAAGAAGATTGTACAGGAATGGCTGTACGACAGTTGAGCGTACGCTGTCCGTGAGAGTCTCCGTGGCAATGTTTCAACATGCAAAGACTGGCATAGAGTTGCGGAAGGCGGGAGCCACCTGTCTTGTACGTCCCAAGCTTCATTTACTCTTTGCATCGAGGTCTCAACTGCCTGGCATGATCCGATGCTGGCACTCAGGACTGTAACTGTCATGGAGGCAGCGTTACAGATCCGCCTAATACCTAGTCTACCTCTTATGCTTGCTGCCTGAACTCATGTCGACGCAATTTTAAGCAATGATCACTTAGAGCATATCAGACCAGATGCAGTTGCGACGAGGCGCGTGCAATAGATTCGCGCGGGTGCTTGCTTGCGTTTTGGCTTGCTTGGCTTCGGCGTTGCGGAGCGCCCACGGGGGCGTCTTGCTCCCGATCAAGCGCCGGGACGGAGGGTTGCATTCGCGCGATTTGTTGCAGAATGCCACAATACCATTGCATGGCGCTGTGAGGGATTACGGGTGCGGATGTATCTGTGTGTCTGTAACCGTCTACAGCTTTCACCTTTGGGTTGTCTCATCGTGAGACATGCATGCATGCAGGTACTTCTATGCGACACTGCAGCTTGGAACGCCTGCTAAAAGCTTTGAAGTCATTGTTGACACTGGAAGCACCATAACATATGTGCCATGCGCTCAGTGCGGAGACCAGTGTGGGTCTCATCATGCGGTGCGTTCAGTGCAACCATTGCCAGCAAGCCTTGTTATGTATAAGTGTTATTCATAAGCAAACTGGCTGCCTGACCTGCATGTCATGTGTGCATGGACAAAGGCTCTACGTGTTTGTCACAAGCGCCCAAGCACTCTGTCAATCCAGATCCAGTTCCTTTTGCTGTTCACTGCAGGATGCTGCCTTTGATCCTGCTGGATCGTCCACCTCAGTAGAGATTTTTTGTGGGGATCCCAGATGCTTATGTGGGAGCCCAGCATGCTCATGTGCTGCACAAGGCCAGTGCTCATATGTCCGCAACTATGGTGAGCATCTGCTCGCAAAAGTGTCTGCTTCTGATACAACCTGTTGCATGTCTGCGCAGTGCACATAGCTGCTGCACACACAGCCTGTCTTTAATCTCTGTGAGCAGCTCATGCAGTCAAAAGGACAGCCCATGATGTGCACAGAACATCCTATTCTGCCTGACACCATCAGTGCAGGCAGCAGTGTACGCTTCAACAACAATTCATGAGATGCAGCCTGATGTTTACCATAGTGATGCATGAGCCGTCTAGACACTCTGCCATGCGAATGCAGCAAAGCTGAAAAGGATTGCCTGCAGCCTCAACTCAGCCTGATGACTAATAGCAAGCTTGACAGGAGTTGCGCAGCGTATCAAGAGTCAACTCAGTTACACACAATTTAACCAAAACCAAAACCAAAACTTATGCTGAGATTTGAAAATGGTTTTCATGTGCACTGTTGGTGTTTCAAGCTCATGAAAGCAGAGCGCACTAGCAAAGGGCCAGGACAATTGCTGCAACACGCGACTGCTGTGGAAGTGAGAGCACTGGGCATGGCCAGATGTTGTGGTGACATGTTGTACTGACACTCTTGAAACGCCAAAATAAGCATTGTCATGTACCCGCAGTTCTGATGTCAAATCAGCCATGAGGATGCACACACTCATTTGCTGATTACCTACCACCTAGGGTCATGCTACACATGTTGCTGCTATTGCTCCACGCTTGCAGCTGGACACAGCAGCACTTGGGCCATCAGGTCTTCAACAACCCACAGCTCTCCTGTGTCCATTTTTGCGCCTCAAACTCAGGCAGATCTGTGCTCAACAACGCTGATGTACCATCATCGCTGAGACAACACAAACGCAGTATTGTAACAAAACCACCACATGTTCTGTTGTGCCTGCAGCTGAACAGAGCAGCAGCTCCGGCAATCTGATCCAGGATGAGCTGCAGCTTTTGGGAGGGACCTCTCCCGTGGTGTTTGGCTGTGAAACCCTAGAGACTGGAGAGATCTTCTCACAGGAAGCTGACGGCATCATGGGACTGGGCAACAGCGAAGTTTCTGTCATCAATCAGGTCTGTCAGTCTGCCATACTGTCAGTATAACTGCTTCATGAGAAGTGAAAAGAAACCAACGATTAAGCCACTTGTCCAGTGACGCTGTATATGGAGGACAAGTGTGTGAAACATGGCTCCCCCCCCCCCTTCTGTGACCTCCTGAATGGATGTTGTACACAAGCTGAGGTGACAGACTTGTGGGGTGTTCAGAAACTTCAGCTAGGACTCTTACTGAGATAATTTGCTCGACATGCTGAGCACACACTGTTGCAAAGGATGCCCTGTTTCTCTACACGCCGGTTGAAGATGTGCTGCATCTTGTACGCACATGCCGTCACACATGCCAACAGAGCCTTTTCATGTCCTTGCGTCCTATCTGTTTTGGACCATTGGCATGCTTGTGCACCAGGCTGTCTACATGTGATGCAGCGCACCATCTGCCCTTAACAAGCAAGATTTTGCTTGTAGTGCTGAGGTCACATCCCATGTTGAGGCTGACCTTGTATGACACACATGTATTGCTTCATTGACTCCAGTCTCTGTCAGCCATAGCTAAGCTGTGTGACTGGCCTGTTGTCAACATGATCTGCATGCTGCCTTGGGCTGGAGCTGGAGCAGCAGAAAGTGTTTCCTCCTTGTGCATCTGAAAAATCACTCCAGCCAGCTCTCAAGGCTGTTTTTCAGCTATACAATGTAAATAAGGTTGCTGTGCTAGAACTCAGCTGGTGACGCTTTTGATGCTGTCTTCAGCGGTACAATTCAAACAAGCTTACTGGTGCTGGTGCTGGAGCTACAGCAACCCAAAAGCCTTTCTCCTTGTGCTTCTGAAGGCTTTGAGGCTGTCTCCAGTATTTTGATGTACATAAGCTTCTCATGCTTGCAGTTAGCTATTGCTAAAGCAACACAGGCTGCTTTCTCCCTTTGCTTTAATAGTATCAAGGGTGTTTCCAGTAAAGCAATGTGCACAAGCTTCTCATGCCTGCAGTTGGCTTGTGCTGGAGTATCCTCAGACACGTCCTCCCTGTTCTCCTGCAAGATTATAGGTTGGTGTGAGTGTACACCAGTTTCTCATGCCTGCAGGTGGCTGGCGCTGCAGCAACAGACGATGTCTCCTCCCCGATCCTCTGAAAATATCAAGGCTATTTTCCAACGACATAATTTGCACACATTCCTCATGCCTATAGTTGGCTGGCGCTGTAGCATGTTCTCTTTTTTTGACCGCTGAACTTATTGAGGCTGACTCCTGCAGTACAATGTACCCTAGCTTTGCACGCCTGCAGTTGGCTGGTGCTGAAGCCATAGAGGATGTCTTCTCCCTTTGCTTTGGAGGCGTCGAAGGCAATGGAGCTCTCATGTTGGGAGATGTGCCCCCAGCTACTTTCAACGTGGAGCTGCAGTACACACCACTTGTCTTCTCTGCTGTGCACCCCCATTATTATTTAGCACGCCTGCAAAATATTGGAGTCGATGGCACCATTTTGCCTGTAGACCAGGTGAGGGCGTTTGAGCCTGTGTGCGTCGCATCAGAGTCATGTTTGATGATGAGCGTTGCGTGGGGACTAGACCGTTTGCTTGCTTCCATGCTGTCAACCTTGCAAGCCCATGCATGCAAATGATTTTTCATGCATGCTCATACAACCCTCTGCTTGCTTGCTTGCTCAATGTGTTTCAGATTCAAGAGTGTATCATCAAGCGTTTCACTTGTGCAGACATTTGCCCAAGCACGACATTTGCACAACGGTCTTCTAAGTGTGTTGCTTGGCCGCTCACTCACTTCCTGTTGCACTGAACAGCCTCTACTCAGGCTTCCTCTTGATGGGCACAAACTTGCAAAACACACTTCACAGGCCCCATGCATGCCACGTGTGCATCTGACTCAAGCCTAGCCAACATATCTCCCTTTAAAGTAGAAACGCCTGACACCAGTCCCCAGGCGCTTCTGACATTAGACATACATTATAAATCAGGCGTTTCTGGGAACATAACATGATGTTTCTGCATCACAAACCGCATTTGGTTCTGCAGGGCTTGTACGACATTGGGTATGGGACAGTTCTAGACAGCGGCACGACCTTCACTTATCTTCCCTCACAAGCCTATGACCAGTTCCATCAGCACGTGTCTGACTTTGCCTTGAGTCATGGCCTGCAAACCATTCCCGGGCCGGACCCCAGGTACCCTGACAGCTGCTTTGGGGGCGCCCCAGATGCTAGTCACCCAGACCAGCTGAAAGAGTTCTTTCAAACAGTGGATCTGTACTTTGAGGTGAGCCTGTGTGCCAGTTTGGTCTCTTGCAGGCCTTAATCATGAAACAGCTAATCCGAAAGTACCAGCTGAATGACTTCCAGCAGCCAGATTGTGAAAACAGCAAATACATAAATGCCAAGGTGCAGGGTTTTTGGAATCATGTCAAACCTTCAAGCCAGCAAGCATCCAGAAAGAGACTGGACAATTCTGGACACTCTAAGGCTCCATTTGACAACAATTTGTTATTAGTTGGAAATCTTTTACGTAATAAGCTTTCTGCCTACCAGCTGAGACCTGCAGCGTCAGGGTTCAAACTTTAGTCATGCAAGCAAGTTGACATTACATTCAGACTGTTCAGCTTGGTTTCGACCGCAGGGCATAATCTTCAGCATCTTGCCCCTGAACCAACTATTAATTTATGCTTGTGACAGCAATTCAAACATACTTCACATCACTCTCATAGTTATAACTTATGTGACAGGCAGTCTGGCCTTGCCTGATATATGACTGTGCTGAGTATGTTGTGCAGGGCACAACTTTCAGCATACCCCCCCTGAACTACCTGTTCATGCACACCAGGGAGTCCAACGCCTTCTGCATTGGGGTCTTCAACAATGGGGGCTCAGGCACCCTCCTGGGGGGCATCACCTTCAGAGATACACTCGTACAGGTCAGTGCTCCCTCTGCATAGCTGGCACACACATTGGAAACATTTGAAACCTTCACACAAAACATCCGTTCTTTGATGACCGAAACAAAACAATGGTGATGCACATCTGTGTTCCTTGTCTAGAGGATGATATGAGCTTTTGACACAAGGATTTGCAGCCCTCTGCTCTAAGCAACTGAGCTACCTAGACAAATAATATAAACCTTTTATCAGAAAAATATGATACCACAAAAAATTGATGACAGGAAAAAATGATAACAGAAAGCTTTTATCAGAAAAAAATGGTAATACTTGGTTTGGTCATGCCATCTGTAGCTGTGTCTATGCAGTGCAGTCTTGTACGTTTGCACTGACGTGTGGTCATGTCGCTGGTGTTGCAGTCTTTGACTGTTGCCTGGGTCATTGGTCTGTTGATGCGTCGACTGTCAACCAGGACCTCGTATAGGGAGCTGCTCAGGACTATATTTACCTGACCTTCGGGGAAGACACACACTTAATGAATGAAAGATTGAATGACTATGTCAAGTACTGTATGTATCTGACCCCAGGGGAAGACATGTACTTGATGAATGAGTGAAACAAATGACTACGTCAAGCCATCAGCAGCTATTTCTGCGCAGCGCCATGCTGCATCTCTGCATCACATTGTGCTCGCTCATTGCTTCTACGCCAAATCAACAATGCATGCATGATTTTCTGATGCCAGCTTTTCTATTGATCGAATTACTCAAATCACTCAAGTCTCTTCCTTTTCATTTTTTATTTGCTCCAATTTTCTTACCATTTTCAGGTTTGTCAAAACCTTTAGATCTGGCTGCTGCAAACAGTCAGTGATGTGGTGCATGACTGTGATGCAGTATGACCGGCGTAACAACAGGGTAGGCTTTGGGGCTGCTCCCTGCCAAGAGATTGGCACAGGGGAGCTTGTGCTGGACCCATGTGACCCCTCACTCATTGAGGAAGCCAGGTCAGCAGCTGCTTGGCAAATACTCGAGAACAACAGAACCTGTCCTGAGAGTTCAACGATGCCTGCTGACCTGCCATTGCTTCTGTGCTGTGCCGCAAACGTTATAGCATAGCTCGGCTGGATCTGGCCACTGTGCATGCTGTGCATCTTGTTCCTTGCTGTGTCAAAACGTGGTTGTTGAGTTTGGTCTCAGCTTCTATCCTGCCTTGTCCTTGCCTGCAGTGCCCTGCCTTGCCCTGCCCTGCCTTGCCCTGCCTTGCCCTGCCCTGCCCTGCCCTGCTCTCAATTTGTACTGCAAGACAGATGTTGCCTGCAGCAGTTTTTGCTCTGTTGTCTCTGACTGATGATGCTTAGTTCAAAAGCATGCTGCTGCGTGGTGAACAGGGCAATGCTGCCAGCATGTGAGTCAACAGCAGCGCCCATCCCAGTGACAACCCTAGTAGAGCCCTCATTCAACCCTGGCAGCCGCCCTGGACAAGAAGACGATGTACTTGAGTCTGAAGTCAGCAACAATGGCAGCTCAGGTTCTGTATACTCTGCTGCAGCAATCTTCACCAGCAGGTAAAATGCTTCCCTCAACAGTGAGCTACATTGAGCTATGTGTGTATATGCATATACCTGTACATGCATATGTGTAGACATATACGTACACAAACATACAGAAGCAGATGCTACTTGAGCTTCCAGCAGCCAGCTTCCAGGCCCCTAGCCCTGTAGGAGCTGCAACACACAAAAGTCCTAGTTGGCAGCAGCCGCTCCAACAATTCTTGCTGAAGTTGCATGTACAGCCATGCATGCCAAGTCTCCTTTGCATGGTTCAGCATGTCTGCAAGTTGAATCAAAAACCCATGCCCAAATACCCCAGAATGCCCCAGAAAATGCCCCAGAACCGCTTCAGAAGATCTTGAATACACAACAGGGCTCACTTCCTGATAGTGTGTACAGGGTTGCAGCCGAAGGTGCCGCTGCGGTTGGGGCCATGCTGATCATTGTCTGTGCGGTAGCTTTAGTAGTCAGGAAAACGAATCTTGTCACAAGCCTCAAGGACCGATGGCAGGCTCAACCATATGAGGCAGTAGGAGACACTGGAAAGGCCGCAGCAGCAGGCAGTATCTCATTAAGTGATGTCAGGATAGATAATGAAGCTGTTTCGGATGCGGCATCCTCAACACGGAGCAGATCGCCTGGCAGGACTCTAGCTTAATGACTTGCTGTGTGCAGCACTTTTGAATTGTGCATCAATGCCATCTGTTGTTGCATCATCTGCATGAAGATAGTAGCTAGATGCAGCAGCATGATAGCTAAGACATATAGACAGTAGTCAAAGCGGAAGATATGTGTTTGTGTTGATTCACTTGTGGTGGACCATGGCTTTGACCAATTATGTCAAGGACTGTCATCTAGCAGTACGGTCAAACTACCGTACTGCCTTTAATGTTGGTCGGCTTCTAGTTAGGGTCGCGACCCCTCGGCATATCGCGGACGACCTTCTGCGCAATTTAATGGTTAAACTTTAATGGACTATCTTTGGTGCCGACCCACCAAACGGAATACTTTTAATGATTACAATTCGAGTCGGCAACACAAGGCAACGAAGTATGTGCTTGGTTAAAAGGATATCCATTCAGCTTAGATTGCATCTCACTCATGTGTTGATCAACAAGGCATGATGACTGTGTTGATACTATGCAAAGCAACAGACATAGAGCACTGCTTTTCGCACTCTAAAACCCACATTTTTTAGTTTTTAAACGCAAGTCGTGGACGATAAAAATACTTTACATGTTTATTCATCGAGGTCGCGCAAATATGAGTTATTGAATTAAACGACCAATGTTAAAGGCAGTACGGTAGATGAAACAAGCAGATGTCAGACGAAGTGCACAAACTTTAAAGCACCATTTGCTAATTATGCATGTGCAACAGGACCTAGTGGCCAAACTTGATGCCTCAAGCCAACAAGCCTTATCGTGGCGCAAAGGCAAATCAGCATTGGATCTCCAGATCTGCTGTCATGACTGCAAGAGAGCTGCAGCTGGTTGATGACACACAGTCATGCCTACATCTCAAAGCCATCATGTGATGTACCCAGTGTCAGATAAATTTTGTGGATCATCCAGCTCTGCAACTGCCTGAAGGTCGTGCTTGGTGGCCTGCAATTTTAGTGACAGCGAGGCGGATTGGAGTGCAATCATCGGGTCAAAGCAGCCTGCTCAAATCTGAAGACAGCTTTCCATTATTGCTTTTTGATCAAGGATGAAAGATGTAATGAGATCAGCAAACATGCAGCTGTCAGGCTTGCGATGAACTTTGCTCTGCTGCATTTCAACAACAAAGCAAACGGAGACTTTTGGTGGATTCTGGACGTACAAAGCCTGCTGCTGCTGGTCATGCAATAGTTCTTCAACTCATCGTCCATCCTCAAAGCTGTGACATGCAGATACAATCTTGACATCACCTGATGCTTGCGCTTGATACCAACAGGATGCATGTTGGCAATGCGCTGCATCTCTGCTGCCCCATCCTTGCCATACTTTGCTTCCAAAGCTGCTAGCTGCAAGGCTGCCGCAGATCTTGCAGCCCTGACCTTTTCAGCAACAGCTGCAGAGTGTTGAGCTGGTGTCTGGTACTGTTTCAGGGCTACAATCTGTTCGCGAGTGCTCTTGATGCTGTTTGCAAGACTGCTGGAAAGCTGTTGCTTGAGGTTGCGATGGTCCACTGTTGTAGCAAAATTCCAGCCTGTGGTAGCATCTCCCTGTACAGCCATCAAAACAGCAGCTGAGTGCTGTGTCACTCACACAGGCAGCACAAACAGGTAGAGCAGATCACCCTTGAGAAAGCAGCCTCCTTCTGTTTTTGATACTGGTGTGTTGGGCCTGCAAGATGCCGGAAGTCCACTGGGTTGATGTGATGCGCTGTGATGTGATTGTTCAGTGAGAGATGTGATGGTGGCCCGTACAACTTGGGACCGTGGACACGATTGCTGCCTTCCCACTGCAACAATCAAGTCAAGTCACCCAACGTCGTCCAAGGTACATTTCCTTCTGGCCAAACTGGCTCGGTCACATGAGCAGCGTCCATTCCACCGACGATAGAGCAAGCAGACTTGCCTGAGCTGCTCGCAAACCTAAGATATCCCGACCGTACTTGGCGTGAACTTCAAGGTGCGCGGCTCTTGCCTGCGCCAGACAGCAATCAAGAATGAGCACAGACTGAGCTTTTCAGTGGTGCCAGCAGGCGAGGCTGTATACGTTGTATCATAGGCGCGGGGCTCAGTCTACCTGCGGGTTGATGGAAGCCCCCGCCGCTCGGTCTCGAGATCGCATGTCTCCGTCGGCAAGTGCGCTGTAAATTAATTATGGCAGCAGTTCTAACTGCTTATGCTAAGGCGCTTTGACCGATCGCTTGTCTGGTCTGGCAAACAGAGCCAAAAGCTGCCAAGTACACGGACTGCGTACAGAGCGAGGGCCCTTCAAGAAGGGCTGAACAGGCTGCTTCCGCCCTGTTAAGCAAAAGCAGGTCTTGAGTTTCAGCACAGCGGCCACTGTATCTCCTACAGCAAGCAAACCTGCACAATTACTTATTCTGGTGGCAAACAGCGTTCTGCCTGACATTATGGTCAGGGCTGCTTGGGTCTCGGTGGTGATGGTAGCACTTGAGGCGGTTTGTACCATAAAAGCCCACCTGGGCCCAGATGGGCTTTTATGGTACAAACCGCCTCAAGGGCTGCTGGGAATCTACGTGGATGGTTGAGACCGCAATCTTGCTATTGCCAGGTACGACGATTGCTGCTCTTGTAGCTAGTTTGTTTGTTTTGGCCAAGGGCGCCTGCTTGGTCGGACTCCACCTTGTCATAGGGTACCCTACTGTGCTGCAGTCGTCTTCCTGGGATTCCTGCTGCGAACCCTTGTATGTGCTATGTGGCGGACCCTGCTCAAGCCCTTATTCGGGCCAACATCACGCTGGAAACTGCAGACTCACATGTTGTTTTTCTTGGCACTGCTGACGCTTGCAGTGGTCCCGTTCCACATTCACCAACCCCCTTCAAAGCCTTCCTCCATCCCTGAACAAGGCGTGATTCTTCCTTTGTGGAGTGGTTGCGAACCCACCCTGTTGGCTCGGGTTCAACAATGCTCCTCGCTCACGTCCAGGGTTGGTCCCGAGGCCTTGCCCGA
>JAABUP010000417.1_pt1 | contig 94227 bp, 84 predicted proteins | sample 5559201 | NCBI WGS metagenome assembly JAABUP01 (sample SAMN10711887, study PRJNA513373) | rock metagenome | isolation source: Antarctica rocks | place: Antarctica | reverse complement strand
CGGGCGCCGCGCTGCCGCCCTGCTCGACACACAGGTCGTCTGGGCCGACCGGGCAAGGACATTCGTGCCGGTGGACCGACCTGACCTCGTCGCAGCAGCCGTCCAGCGCCTCCTCCGCATCTCCGCCAGCCCCGGGCCAGCATCGGTGTCCCGACGGTGTAGCCGTTGCCTCCTGTCCCGGTAGCCGAACCCCAAATGAGACGAGTGACACAAGTGCAATCTGAGCGGGCAGCTGCTGCATCAGCGGCTCTTCGAATCTGCCCTGTCCGATACCCGCCAGACGGTGCGTACACCTGCGGGAACACTGTTGCGCTGTGACGAGAGCCGGTGAACTTGATCCCGACGCGTGCTACAGGGCGTCGACCGGGCGCGACGCTCGGTGGGACGGGCGGTTCTCCCTCGGGGTGGTGACCACGGGCGTCTACTGCCGGCCCTCCTGCCCGGCCCGCAAGCCTCTCAGGCACAATTGCCGTTTCTACGTCACGGCTGCTCCCGCGGTGGCGGCAGGCGTCCGCGCGTTCAAGCGTTGCCGCCCCGAGGCGCTGCCCGGGTCGAGGCACTGGGACGCGCGGGGCGACCTGGCCGCGCGGGCGGTGCGGATGATCCGCGACGGCATCGTCGACGAGGTCGGCGTCGCTGGGTTGGCGACCCGGCTGGCCGTGAGCGAACGGCACCTGCTGCGCGTGCTCGTCGACGAGGTCGGCGCGTCACCGCAGCAGCTCGCCCGCACGCGACTGGCACAGACGCCGCGCATGCTCGTCGAGCAGACGGGCCTACCGTTGGCCGAAGTCGCCTTCGCTGCCGGTTTTTGCCAGCGTGCGGCAGTTCAACGACGTGGTACGCCAGGAGTTCGCAGCCACGCCCTAGCAGCTGCGACGCGCGCGCCGCGGCGGGTCGGCTGCTGAGCCGGATGACGGGCCGCAGGCAGAGGAGGGCGTGGGTCTGATCCTGCGGCTGCGGCACCGGACACCCTTCGCCACGGCGCCGTTGGTGCGCTTCCTGGCAGGTCATGCAGTGCCGGGGCTCGAGCGACACGACCCGGCCAACGGCGAGCACACCCGCACCGTCCCCGCCCTCCATGGGCCGGCCGTGGTCACCGTCGCGCTCGGAGCGGCGCCTGAGCACGTCGTCGTCCGTCTGTGCTAGGCGGACGTCGCGGACGTCGCCCCTGTCGTCGCCCGCGTGCGCCGGTGGCTCGACCTGGACGCTGACCCCCTCCTGGTCGACGGGGTCCTCGCCGGAGACCCGCTGCTGGCGCCGAGGGTGGCTGCCCGCGCGAGTCTGCGGGTGCCGGGCGCGCCGGACGGGCTCGAGACGGCGCTGCTAGCGGTGCTTGGCCAGCAGGTCTCCCTGGGCACGGCGCGCACCTTCGCGGGTCGCCTCGTCGCCGCCTTCGGCGTGGCCGTGCCATACGGGCTGACGGCCTCCCCTCATCCCGGGTTCTCGCCGCCGCCGGCCCGGACGCGTTGCGGGTGGCCACGGCGTGCAGGGCCCGCGCGCGCACCCTGCACGCCGTGGCGGCCGCAGCAGCAGACGGGCTGCCGCTCGGCCCGGACGCTGACCGCGACGCCACCCGCGCCGCCCTGCTCGCCATACCCGGCATCGGAACGTGGACGACCGAGGACGTCGCCCTACGTGCCCTCGGCGACCCCGACGCGTTCCCCTCCGGAGACCTTGTACTCCAGCGGGCCCTCGGCGTCCGCTCCGCCCGCCTCGCCTGCGAGCGCGCCCGCACCTGGCGCCCGCGGCGCGGCTATGCCCTGCTTCACCTGTGGACCCAGGAGGACTTCGCTTGATCACCACCACGAGGCCGGTTCCAAACAGCAGGCTGTCACCCTCAAGGTCCTTCGGTTGCGGACCCCCGTCGGGAGGATCGCGGTGATCCTCACGCCCGAGAACGACGTCGTCCAAGCCGCCGGCTTCTGTACGCCGGACGTGTTGCTCGCCCGCCTCCCGCCGGGGCTGTCGACCCGCGGAGCGGTGGCGGCCCCGCGCGGGGGCCTGTCGCCGATGCGGTGACCGCCTACAGCGACGGGGACCTGAACGCTCTGGGTGCCGTGCCGGTGGACCAACCGGGAGGGCCGTTCCTTCAGCGGGCGTGGCAGGCGCTACGCACCGTCCCGGCCGGGACGACCATCAGCTACACGGGTCTCGCAACGGCGGCGGGGCGCCCCGCCGCCGTGCGCGCCGCGGGGTCGGCGTGCGCGCGGAACCTCATCGCCTGCTTCGTGCCTTGCCACCGGGTCCTGCGCAGCGACGGCTCGCTCGGCGGCTGCCTGTACGGACTGGACGCCAAAGAGCGGCTGCTGCACCACGAGGCCCGCTGACGCGCTGCCTGGGGCACCGCCTGGTCCGATGACCGCCAGACTTCGCGTCGGTCAGCCGGTGGACTGTATGCCATGACCTCATCGACAACTCCCACCGATTCAGCCGCCAGTCTCACCCAGGCCGAGAAGGCCCGGGCCTTCCACGCGCTGCACACCGACGGGGTGCTCGTCCTACCCAACGCCTGGGACGTTGCCTCAGCAGTTCTGGTGCGCGACGCCGGAGCCCGCGCGGTGGCGACTACCAGCGCCGGAGTCTCCTGGAGCCTAGGTACTCCCGATGGTGAGCACTTGGCCCGAGACCGCGCCGTGGACCTGATCGACCGGATCACTTCGGTCGTCAACGAGCCAGTCACCGCCGACATCGAAGCCGGCTACGGCACTGACGCCGCCCAAGTCGCCGCAACCACACGAGCAGTTCTCGATGCCGGCGCCGTCGGCGTGAACATAGAGGACTCCCGCGGTCCAAACCTGCGAGACCAGGACGACCAAGCCGACCGGATCGCCGCCATTCGAACCACTGCGGACGCGGCCGGGGTGCCGTTGTTCATCAACGCCCGCACCGACACCTACCTGCTGCAGATCGGCGATCCCGCCGAACGCCTCATGGAGACGATCCGCAGAGCGCAGGCCTACCTCGCCGCGGGCGCCGATGGCATTTTCGTACCCGGGCTGATGAACGCCGAAGCCATCCGCGACCTCACCACCGCGGTGCCCGCACCGATCAACGTCATGGCCGGACCCGGTGCGCCCACCGTCTCTCAGCTGGCGAATCTCGGTGTGCGTCGAGTCAGCGTCGGCATGGCCATAGCGCAGGCCGCTTACGGCCACACCCGTCGCGCGGCCGTTGAGCTCCTGACCGAAGGCACGTACACAGAGCTCGAAGAGGCTTTGGACTACACCGCGCTGAACTCCGCCCTGTCGGCCAGCGCTCTAACGTTCGGGCCAGAGATGGGGTGAGTGCGAGCTCGCCCGCTCTCGTCTCCTCCGTCTGTGGGACTCAAGACCTGTCCCGCATGGCGATCGTCCTGCGGTACGCGGTCGCGCGGTGGCAGGCTGGTTGTTGTGACGACAAGCGCGCCGCGGGTGATCGGGATGCTCGGCGGGATGAGCTGGGAGTCCAGCGCGCAGTACTACCGGCTGGCCAACGAACTCGTGCGCGAGCGGCTCGGTGGTCTCCATTCGGCACGGATCGTGTTGGCGTCGGTGGACTTCGCCGACGTGGAGGCACTGCAGGTCGCCGGGCGGTGGGACGAGGCCGGTCAGCAGCTCGCCGAGGCGGCCAAGGGACTCGAAGCCGCCGGCGCGGAGCTGCTGCTGATCTGCACCAATACGATGCACAAGGTCGCCGACCAGGTCCAAGCCGCCGTAGGGATCCCGCTGCTGCACCTGGGCGACGCCACCGCAAAGGCGGTCAACCGGGCCGGGCTCGGAACGGTCGGACTGCTGGGGACCGCGTTCACCATGGAGCAGGGCTTCTACCGCGACCGGCTCACCAGCCACGGCCTGCACGTGCTCATCCCGCCGCCCGATGATCGGGCTGAGGTACACCGCATCATCTACGATGAGCTGTGCCTGGGAGTGGTCCGAGAGGAGTCCCGGCAGGCCTACCGGGACGCCATCGTCCGCCTGGTCCAGGCCGGCGCCGAAGGTGTCATCCTCGGCTGCACCGAGATCGAACTGCTGATCTCCGACACGGACAGCCCGGTACCCGTGTTCCCCCACCCGCCTGCACGTCGAAGCCGCCGTCGACGCTTCCTTGGCCACACGCTCGAACGTCTGACCCCCAGGAGGATCGGCTGCCAGGCATCCTCGGGGATCACCGCGGTCACCCGAGTCACGGCGGCATCGTTGCGGGCGGTCACGCTGAACCTCGCGCCGGCCCGGCGGCAGCTGGCGATGAACCGGCTGTCGTAGCAGCCGCTGTCCGCGCGGACGAGCAGCGCCCCGGTCGAGCCCGCGGAGCGGACCCGGGCGATCGTCTCGGCCAGGACATGCGCGCCACCCCGGCCGGCGGCGGCGTTCCCCCGGCGGAACCGGGTGTGCGCGATCCACCCGGGCTGGCCCGGTTCGCTGACCCGGGCGATCAGCGGGTGGTGACCGCGGACCTTGGTGTAGCCGAAGAAGGCACCCTCCTTGGCCAGCCCGTGCGTCTCGATGATCGTCGAGTCCAGGTCGAGGTAGAGCAGCTCGTCCAACCGGTGCGGGCCGGCGCCCGCGGCCCAGCACACCAGGAGCAGCTGCCGGGCGATCGCGTCCAGCTGCCGCAGATGCCCGTAGGTGAAGCTGCGCAGCCAGGTCCCGATCGTGCTCGGTGCCTTCGCCGCGCCCAGCAGCCGGCCGGTCGCCCCTGCGCGGAGCACGCCCAGGTCATCGATGCTGTCCGCCCCGGCCAGCATCCCCATGATCACCGTGGCGACCTTCGCGTCGCTGTTGGCCCCCACAGACCCTGGCAGCCGCAGCCCCCTGCGGATCACCCCGGGCATCCCGAGGCGCTGCCACAACGACGCGGCCTGCAACAGCCCCGCGTGCGACACCAGATTCGGATCGTCGAAGCTCACCTCGACCCGGCTCAACTCATGCGATGCTCGCATCCGGCAGATGCCCTCTCCTGCGCGACGGTTTGGCCTCTCGACAAGACCAAACTGCCAGCAGCGCAACGCATCTGCCCACAAACACGCCCAACAACATAAGCAGTTAGCGGTGCATCCAGGCTGAGGTCGCCGCCCCGCGCCCCATTCCAGCAGGAAATACCCGAAGCGGCGGTCGCCGGACATGGCGGCGCGCCGGACCTTGCCTCGGGAATGGTCCGCGCGCCGGGGGCGTCGGTCCAGCGAGCCGACCCGGGCAGCGTCCGGCCCGTCCGGCGCCGGCTTGGCTCACTCGGGGGCGAGCAGCTCCTCGACGGCGACATCGCCGGGCGCGTAGCCCAGCGCCACCCTCTCGCCCCTGCCGCGCAGGATGCGGGCGGCGTATCCCAGCTCGCCCGGGAGCGTGTGCTCGTACACCCCCTCGCGGGTCACCGCCCAGTAGCGCTCGTAGCCGCCGCGGGCGTAGAGCCGGGCCTTGACGCCGAGGTCCTGGTCGCGGGTCTCGTCGGCGACCTCGACCACCAGCGCCACCGCCGCCGCCGGCCAGGCTGATAAGCGCCGGCCCACGACGCCGCTGGCCGGCACGTCGGTCCGGCGCACCCAGCAGTCGGGGTCGGGCAGGGAGCCGGCGGTCAGCAGCGACTCCGAGGTCACCTCGCAACCGGGTGCCTCGGGCAGCCGGCGCGTCACGCGGGCGGTGGTTCGGCCGTGCCAGCCTCCGATCGGAACGGTCAGCACCTTCCCCTCGACGAGCTCGACGCGCTTGCCGAAGACCCCGGCATCCCAGGCCTGCACGAAGGTCTCCACCGACCAGCGGTAGGAGACGTCGTCGTCGGCGGCCAGGCTCACGCCCCGACGCTACCGCCGGAGGACCCGCACACGACGACCGCCGTGCAGACCCTGGGGCCGAGGTCCTCGGTAGCGTCCCCGGGGTGACGACCTACGCATCTACCACCGCTGCGACGCCTACCGGCACCACCCTTGACGTGCACGACCCCGCCACCGACGAGCTGCTGGCCACCCTTGCAGTGGCCGACGCGGACGCCTGCTCGGCGGCAGTAGGTCGGGCAGCCGAGGCCGCGCTCGGGTGGGCCCGCACGTCACCGGGAGACCGGTCCGGCCTGCTCAAGGCGTGGGCCAGGCTGCTCCGCACCCACGCGGACGAGCTGGCCTTGCTGCAGACCCGCGAGGGCGGCAAGCCGCTGGCCGACAGCGAGGGCGGGGTCGGTGCGGGGATCGGGGCCATCGAGCAGTACGCCGAGCTGGGGCCGCTGCACCGCGGCCGCAGCCTGCAGGGCGGCTGGGACAGCACCGACCTGATGGTGTGGCAGCCCCGCGGCGTAGCCGTCGTGCTGACGCCATGGAACGACCCGGTCGCGATCGCCGGGCAGCTGCTCGCCACCAACCTGGCCGCCGGCAACACCGTCGTGTTCAAGCCCAGCGAGCGGACGCCGCTGAGCGGGATCCGGATGGTCGAGCTGGCCCACGAGGCCGGCGTTCCCGCCGACGTGCTCCAGGTCGTGCACGGTGCGGGGCCAACGGGCCAGGCCCTCGTCGCGGACCCGCGGGTCGAGCTGGTCTGCCACACCGGGTCCTCGCTCACCGGCCGGGAGATCGCCCGGGTCTGCGCGGCCCGTGGCGCCAAGGCGGTGCTGGAGCTTGGCGGCAAGGACGCCTGCATCGTCGACGCCGGGGTCGACCCGGTCTGGGCGGCCGGCCAGGTCGCCCTCGGTGCCTTCGCCAACACCGGGCAGGTCTGCGTCAGCGTCGAGCGGGTTTACGTCGTCCGCGACGTCGCGGAGCCGTTCCTCGCCGCCCTCGTCGCCGAGGCGGAGTCGCGCAGGCCCGGCCCGGGCACCGACCCCGAGGCGACCATGGGCCCGCTGATCGACACCCGGCAGCGCGACCTGGTGCACGCCCACGTCGAGGGCGCCGTCAGCGCGGGCGCGAAGGTGATGACAGGAGGGCAGGTGCCACCCGGCGCCGGCGCCTTTTATCCCGCGACCGTGCTCACCGACGTCCGCGACGACGCCGACGTGATGCGGGTGGAGACCTTCGGTCCGGTCGCCGCCGTTCGCGTGGTGGACGACTTCGACGAGGCCCTGACGCTCGCCGCCGACTCGGCGTACGGGCTGGCGGCCACGGTGCTGACCCGCGACATGGGGCACGCCCAGCGGGCCTGGCGCGAGCTGCCCGTTGGCACGGTGAAGGTCAACGCCGCGTTCGGTGGCGCGCCCGGGGGCGCCAGCCACCCCCGCAAGGGCAGCGGGCAGGGCTTCGGCTTCGGTCCCGAGCTGCTCGACGAGGTCAGCGCCGTCACCGTCGTCCATGTCGAGCCGCATCCCTAATCAGGGACTTCCAGCGCGGCCGCGACGTCGGTGTGCACGAAGTCCTCGCCTTGGTAGAGCAGCGGCTCCCCGGTCGCGCGGGCCAGCGCGTAGGCGAAGCAATCCCCGAGGTTCAGACCGGCGCGGTGGCCGCTGCCCTTGCCAAAGTCACGGTAGGCCCGCCGGCCGATCTCGGCATGCTCCCGTGTTACCGCTTCGATCACGACGTCCGCCTCCGACAAGAGGGCGTCGAGTCGGCTGCTCAGCACCGGATCGCGATTGGCGTCCGTGACGATGGCGCTTTCCAGATATGTCCCGGCCGACATCCGGGCCCCGTCGGCGCTCGCCAGGGCTTCGATATAGCGTCCAGCGGCCGGCTCGCCACGCAGAATGGCGATGACGGCGGAGGTGTCGACGATCATCGCGGCACTCCCGTCTGGTCGTACAAGAGGTCGCCGTGGTCGGCGCTGCGGTAGGGCTCGATCCACCGTCCGGCAGCGTCGGCCGCGATCGCGTGGAGCCGATGGACCCGCGCCGCAGCTTTCGCCTCGTCGCCGCCGCGCACCCGGTCGAGGCGCTCCCGGACTGCTGCGGTCACCGCTGCTGTGATGCTCTCCCCGGTGGCGTCGGCAAGCATCCGGGCCAGGTGCTCGGCGTCAGCATTCTTAATATTCAGGCTCATGGTGGAATTCTACCCTTTGAAGGGCAGACAGCCGCCCGCGTGCCGCCCGGCCTCACAGCCGCTTGCGCGTGCAGTAGATCGCTGTCCCCGGGAACAGCTCTCCGCGCAGGCCCGACCACTGGCCCCAGTCGGTGGAGCGCCCGTCCACCCACTCGGGCTCCACCAGGTCCACCAGCTCCAGCCCGGCCGCCACCAGCTCGCGCACCCGGTCGCCGAGGGTGCGGTGCTGTTCGACGTAGACGGGCACGCCGTCGAGGGCTTCGACGTAGGGCGCGCGGTCGAAGTAGCTCTGCCGCACGGTGAGTCCCGCCAGCCCGGGGTCGTCCGGGAAGCACCAGCGGATGGGGTGCGTGACGGAGAAGGTCCAGCTGCCACCCGGTCGCAGGACGCGGGCGACCTCGCGCATCAGCAGCGCGCTGTCGGCGACGAAGGGCACCGCCCCGAACGCCGAGCAGGCGGTGTCGACCGACCCGCTCGCCACCGGCAGCGCGCAGGCATCGGCCTGCAGCAGCGGCACCGCCAGCCCGGTCGCGGCATTGTCGGCCCGGGCCTGGGTGAGCATCCCGGCGGAGAGGTCGAGGGAGACGACGGCTGCCCCCTGGGTGACCAGCCAGCGCCCGCATTGCGCCCCGCCGCAGCCGATCTCCAGCACCCGACGACCGGCAACATCGCCCAGCAGGCGCACCTCGGCCTCGTCGAGGCCCTCCGGGCACCAGATGAACCGGACCGGGCCGAGGAAGTCGCCGTGCTCCGCGGCGTAGGCCCCGGCGTCGGAGTCCCACCAGCTGCGGGACGCGCGGCGGGCGTCGTCCTGGCTCACCTCGTGCCGCACCACGCGCGGCTCGGCCACGACGACGACGGTAACCAGCCGCGGCTCCCGGCGCCGGGTGTTCACCGACCCCGCGTTGGCGGCGTCCGACCGGCGCTCTAGACTGAGCCAGCGGGCATCACCCTGCCCCCACGATCACCTCACCCCTACAACCACCAGCCGGAGCCCCCTCCCTCATGACCTCCCCTTCCACCCTCGAGCCCACCACCGATCCCGCCCAGCCCGACCCGGCTGCTGGTGGCACCGGTGGCAGTGTCGGCAACGGCAACGGCGTGCGCCAAGTCGCCGTCGACGACCTGGGCTCGGCCGAGGCGTTCCTCGCCGCCGTCGACGCGACGATCAAGTATTTCAACGACGGCGACATCGTCGAGGGCATCATCGTCAAGGTCGACCGCGACGAGGTGCTGCTCGACATCGGCTACAAGACCGAGGGGGTCATTCCGTCCCGCGAGCTGTCCATCAAGCACGACGTCGACCCCAACGAGGTCGTCAGCCTCGGGGACGCGATCGAGGCGCTCGTCCTGCAGAAGGAGGACAAGGACGGCCGGCTGATCCTGTCCAAGAAGCGCGCGCAGTACGAGCGGGCGTGGGGCACCATCGAGGAGATCAAGGACAACGACGGGGTCGTCGAGGGCACCGTCATCGAGGTCGTCAAGGGCGGCCTGATCCTCGACATCGGCCTGCGCGGCTTCCTCCCGGCGTCGCTGGTGGAGATGCGCCGCGTGCGAGACCTGCAGCCCTATGTCGGAAAGACGCTCGAGGCGAAGATCATCGAGCTGGACAAGAACCGAAACAACGTCGTGCTGTCCCGGCGCCAGTGGCTGGAGCAGACCCAGAGCGAGGTCCGCTCCACCTTCCTGGCCACCCTGCAGAAGGGGCAGCACCGGCACGGCGTCGTCTCCTCGATCGTCAACTTCGGTGCCTTCGTCGACCTCGGCGGGGTCGACGGCCTGGTGCACGTGTCCGAGCTGTCGTGGAAGCACATCGACCACCCCAGCGAGGTCGTCGAGGTGGGCCAGGAAGTCGACGTCGAGGTGCTGGACGTCGACCTTGAGCGGGAGAGGGTCAGCCTGTCCCTGAAGGCGACACAGGAGGACCCGTGGCGCCAGTTCGCCAGGACCCACGCGATCGGGCAGGTCGTGCCCGGCAAGGTCACCAAGCTCGTGCCGTTCGGGGCCTTTGTGCGCGTCGACGAGGGCATCGAGGGGCTCGTGCACATCAGCGAGCTAGCGGAGCGCCACGTCGAGCTGCCCGAGCAGGTGGTGTCGGTCGGCGACGACATCCTCGTCAAGGTCATCGACATCGACCTGGAGCGCCGCCGGATCAGCCTGTCGCTGAAGCAGGCCAACGAGACCGGCGTCGGTGGCGAGCTCGCCTTCGACCCCACGCAGTACGGCATGGAGGCTGCCTACGACGACCAGGGCTCCTACATCTACCCGGAGGGCTTCGACGCCGAGACCCAGGCCTGGCTGCCTGGCTACGAGGCGCAGCAGTCCGAGTGGGAGCGGCAGTACGCCGAGGCCCAGACCCGATTCGAGGCGCACCAGAAGCAGGTGACCGAGGCGCGCGCCGCCGAGGTCGAGGCGAGCGGCCCGTCGACGTTCTCCTCGGACGCAGCGCAGCCGGGCGGCTCCGCTGTCGACGAGGACACCCTGCGCCGGCTGCAGGAGCAGTTCGGCGCGCCAGAGGCCACCGGCTGAACGTCGCAGCACCGACACTCACGCCGGAGCCCCGCCGCCCCCTACGCGGCGGGGCTACGGGGCTGCAGCCGCGGTAGCGTTTGTCCGCCTGGACCGATCAGTGCCTCCCGGAGGATCCGTGACCCGCTCCCGCCTGCGCCACCCGTCCCGCCCCCTCGCCCTCGGCGGGAGCGGCCTGCTGGCCGTCGGCCTGCTGGCCGCGGGGTTGTCGGGCCTCGGCTCGAGGGCGCCGCACCCCACCGCGGCCCCCCGCGCGACCCGGGTGCACTGCCCGACCGGGCAGCACCTCGAGCGAGACGTTTCCCCGGCAGTTCTCGCCGCTGGTCGCACCGCCGCCTGCGCCCCGACCCACCCGGAGACCTACGCCGAGCTGGCCGCCGCCAACGGGCAGGCCGCCTCCCGGGCGCTGGCCCCGCTGGGTTCGGTCCGGGACGGCGCCTACGCCTCGGCCTACGCCGAGCAGCGGGCCCTCGCCGCCGCCGCCGGCAGCGCGACCGGCGCGGCGTGGCAGCCGCTGGGCACCACGCCGCTCATCGGCAACGACCCCTCGGCTGGCTCGGTCAATGGCGAGGGCTTCGTCAACCTCTCCGGCCGGGTCGAGGACTTCGCCTACGACGCCGTCCCAGGCCACTGGTATGCGGCGGTAGCCAACGGTGGGGTGCACGAGACCACCGACGCGGGCGGTCACTGGCGCTCGGTCGGCGACTCCCTGCCGACGCAGATCACCGGCACGGTGGCCAAGCTGCCGGGCGCCCGCCTGCTCGTCGGCACCGGTGACCCGGCATTCGGGGGCGACTCGCTGGCCGGCGTGGGGGCGTACTACACCGACGACGACGGCGCCCACTGGACCAAGGCCGCCGGCGTACCGGACGGCGCGCTGTCCTTCCAGTTTGCCGATGACCCGACCACGCCGGCCACCGTCTACCTCGCCACCAGCAAGGGTCTCTACCGCAGCACCGACAGCGGGACGTCGTACTCGCGGTCCACGGTACCCAGCACCTGTGAGAGCCTCACCGACCCGAACTGCTTCTTCGCCAACATCGTGACCGACGTCGTCGTGCAGTCCGGATCGCACAAGGTCCTGGCGGCGCTGGGCTGGCGCGCCGGCGAGAAGCCGAACGCGGCCGGCAAGCCGCAGGCGCCGCAGAACGGGCTCTACGAGAGCGACAACGGCGTCACGTTCACCCATCAGCAGCCGGCCGGCTTCCCAGCCACGGCCAGCGTCGGGCGGACCGCCCTTGGCATCGCCAGCGGTGCAGGCCAGGACCACAACTACGTCTACGCCCTGGTCGAGGACGCGCCCAGCTTCAACGGCGGGGCCGCCGGGCTGGACATCGAACCGGGGACGCGCGGCGCCGGGAACAACACGGTGCTCAACGGCCTCTACGGCTCGTCAGACTTCGGCGCAAGCTGGACCCAGCTCGCCAGCGCGAAGGACCTGCAGTCGCCGGCCACCCAGTCGGCGCTGTCCGGCGGCGCCCAAGCCGCGACGTACTCGCCGGGAATCCAGGGTTGGTACAACGAGTGGGTCCAGCCCGACCCGACCCTCACGGACCCCGTCACCCACGCACCGACCCACCTGGCCTTCGGGCTGGAGGAGGTCTGGCAGAACACGACCAGCAACAACACGCTGTCGCCGATCACCATCGTGCCAGGCGGTGTTGCCGCCACCACGAACCCCAATACGCACGGCACCACCACCTTCCAGGTCGTCGGGCGCTACTTCGGCGGCAACAGCTGCTACGGGCTCAACGGCTCCCTCCCCGGCCCCTGCACGCAGAACCTGCAGAACCTGGGCACGACCAGCACGCACCCGGACCAGCACGCCGGCTCCTTCGTGCCCGACGCGGACGGCAGCGGCGTCACGTTGCTGGTCGGCAACGACGGCGGCGCCTACGCCCAGCACACGCGCAGCCCGAACGTCGCGACCCAGGCCGGCTGGGGCGACGGGACGCAGGGCACCGGCACCGGGATCCTGCACACCCTGCTGCTCTACGACGCCGAGATGGCCAAGGACGGCACGCTCTACGCCGGCCTGCAGGACAACGGCGAGATGAAAATGACGCCGGACGGCAAGCAGATCGAGGTCTACGGCGGCGACGGTTTCTACACCGCTGTCGACCCCGACAACAGCAGCACTGCCTACGAGGAGTATGTCGGAGGCGACATCTCCGTCACCACCAATGGCGGCTCCCAATTCAGCGACATCACTCCTTGTCTGACCTCTCCGCTGTTTGCGACGCCGTTCGTCATGGACCCGCAGAACGCCAAGCACCTCATCGTGGGCGGCCGCGAGGTCGTGGAAACCCTCGCCGGCACGGCCACGCTCCCCCGCGACGAGGGCACGGGTCTCTGCGCGAACCCCATGGACGCGCCCGACGCCACCCAGGGCTGGGTCACCACCTTCAATCTCGGCACCGCGCAGCACCCCGGTGATGCGACCGCGGCTTCGAGCAGAAGCGACCCGAACAACCAACTGTCCGCCGTCGACCTGCGTGGTGCCGCGTCCTACGTCGGCTTCTGCGGCTTCTGCGACGTGGTCACCCAGGGCCTGCCCTTCCACTCGGGCATCGCCACCAACGTCGGTGGCGCCGCGCCGCCGCAGCCCGGCACCGCCAGCGGCTGGCACGTCGCGAGGGCGCTGGGCCTGCCCCAGCGCTACGTCACCGACGTCGCGGTCGACCCCGCCGACCCACGCAGCGTCTTCGTGACCCTCGGCGGCTACGGCCGGCGGTGGATCCCGCCGGGCGCCCTCAACGACGACGTCAGCAAGGTCGGCGTCGGCCACGTCTTCGTCAGCCACGACGCCGGTGACACCTTCTCCGACGTCTCCGGCAACCTGCCGGACGCGCCCGCGGACTCGGTGCTCCGGCACGGCGACCAGCTCCTGGTCGGGACCGACACCGGGGTGTTCACCACCAACGCCGCGGTGCCCGGCGCCTATGCGTCCTACGCCGACGGCCTGCCCGCCGTCCCGGTCATGCGGCTGCGCACCGCCCCCCGCAACCCTGATGAGGTCATCGCGGCCACTTACGGCCGCGGGGTCTACGACGTCGTCGGCAGGGTGTCGGCGCCGGCTCCAGGCGGCACGACCGGCGGCGCAGGGGCTTCGGGGGCGCCACCCGTCGTCGGACTCTCCGGGCTCGGACTCGGGGTCAGCTCCCGCTCCGTCCGCTACGGCAACGCCCTCGCGCTGCGTGGCCGGATGATGGTCCGCGGCACGCCAGCTGTCGGGGTGCCCGTGCACCTCACGGGGCGCACCAACGACAAGAAGGTCGTTGACCTGGGCACGGTGCGCACCGACGTCGCCGGCTACTACACCAAGGTCTTCAAGCCCCGCTACGACGCCACCTACACGGCGTCCGGTGGGGGACTCACCTCGAGTTCCGCGAGATCGCTGACGACGCTCGCCTTCCTGCACTTCCGCGGCGTGGCCCGGCACGGGGTGCTGGACATCCGCGGGTCGGCGACGCCGGGCTACGCGCTGTCCCCCCGCCGGCACGAGCAGATCACCGTCTGGCTAACCGACGGCAAGGGACACAAGCTCCGCGTCCTCGGCCGCACGCTGGCCCACTCCCGACACCGGTCCGGCGGCGCCCCGCTGCAGGTCAACGACTTCCACCTCTCGCTGCGGCTGCCTGCCGGGAAGTCCTACACGATCGTCGTCAGCGCCAGTGCCCAACCCTTGAACGCCGGGGCCGATGGGGCGAGGTTCACCGTCCGCGCCTGAGCCGCGCCGTACGCGCACCGAGACCCAAACCGAAGACGAGCACCGCGACTGCCGCCGGCAACGGGAACTCCGGCAGCGCCGGCGTGGCCCCCTCGACGGCACGGTCCCACAGCACCGCCCCCGACCCGTCCTGCGGCAGCACCACCCGGCGGGTGGAGGTGACGAACGAGGGCCGCGGCAGGTAGCCGTCGTCGAAGGTGAAGCCGCGGGCCAGCCCGGTCACGGTGACCGTCGAACCCGGGTCGGGAAACGACGGCTGGGTGTCCACCCGGAAGCCGAGGACCCGCACCACGTCGTCCGCGGTCACCCCGGCGGGCAGCTCCACGGTGGTCGCCACCGGGACGTCCCGCGTGGCGGCCCGCCCGGGGATGCCGCGGTCCCCGCGGAGCACCCGACCGTCGCGCAGCACCACCCCGAGGCTGATCCCGATCGGCTGCAGGGTGCCGGTGGGGTCCAGCGGCTCGCCGGTCGTCTTGGCCACCTCCAGGTAGAGGTAGCGCCGCTGGTCGCAGATGTGCACGCTGTCGGTGGGCTGCGGCAGGCAGACCGCCTGGGAGATCTTGTCCTCGCGGATCTGCTCGGCGGCCATCACCGGGTAGACCCATGGGTGCCGGTCGACCAGCGACTCACGGGCCCGACCGGGCTGGCGGCTCTCGTCGTAGCCGAGCAGGAAGCGCAGCGGCCCGCCCACCGGGACCGGCGCCGTCGCCCCTTCCGGGGTGGTGGCGTCGTCGCAGAAGTTGTTGTTGCCCGTGCAGGTCTGCAGCAGCGGGTGGCTGCCCTCGTGCCGCCCCCGGAACACCGTGTCCACGTGGTTCGGCCCCTGGAAGACCTCCGAGACGACCGCGCCGGTGGCGTCGACGACGGTCTCCCGGATCGCGTACTCGATGTCGACGGTGCGGCCGTAGCGGGCCATCAGGTCCGGCGAGCCGGTTCCGTTGTCCTCGTTGGTCCAGATCACCGAGTACTCGTAGGTGGTCGTGCCGGGGGCGGTGCCGGGATTCGCCTCGTGCCAGCCGATCACCGGGGCGTCGTCCACCGCGTTCTGGGTCGCCCCTCCGTACGCCGCGACGGTGCGGCCGAAGACCACCGGTGCGTAGCGCAACGCCACGTCCTGGCCCGCCGTCGCCGCCAGCCCGGTGACCGTCGCGGTGCCGCGCGGCGAGGACGGCGAGAGGCGTACGACGACGGCGTGCGCGCCGGCGGTCACTGTGCCGAGCTGGACCCGGCGTGGGGTCGGGGTGTCGGAGGGGACCACGAGGTCGGTGGCCTTGATGCCGTCCACGTCGACCTCCAGGACCGCGCTCTGCGTGCTGGTGGCCGACCAGTCGGCGCCCGGTGCTGAGACAGTCAGGTCGAGGAGTCCCTCGCCCGGACCGGTGACCGTCGCGGCGAGGGAATGGCCGGTGTCGACCACCGTCGCCGTGGAGGCGGCCGCCGCGGGGCCGGTAAGGGCGGCGCCCGCTGGGACGAGGGCCAGCAGAAGCAGGGGCACTGTCAGCCGAAGGCGCACCCGCCCCACCGTGGACCACCCGGGTGAACGCCCGGGACATCGAGGACGAACAGGGCGCGCTCGCGGGGCAGGGCAGCGGCAGGAAGTTGTACGAGACGGCGGCAGACAGTGCGGCAGGTGACGCTGGCGGACCGGGAGACTGGTGCGGTGCTGCGGGTCGGACTGACGGGCGGGATCGGCGCTGGCAAGAGTGCCGTCGCCCGGCGGCTCGCGGCGCACGGCGCGGTGGTGGTCGATGCCGACGCGGTCGCCCGCGAGGTGGTGGCGGCCGGCACGCAGGGTCTGGCGCGGTTGGGGGCGGAGTTCGGCGCCGGGGTGCTCGCCGCCGACGGCAGCCTCGACCGGGCCGCCCTGGGTTCGGTCGTCTTTGCCGACCCCGACGCCCGCAAGCGGCTGGAGGGGATCACCCACCCCCTCATCGGGTCCCGCACCGCGGACCTCGTGCGGGCGGCCGAGGCTGCCGGCGCGACGGTGCTGGTGCACGACGTGCCCCTGCTGGTCGAGGCGGGCCTCGCTTCGGCGTACGACGTGGTGGTGGTCATCGAGGCTCCGGAGGCGCTGCGGCTGCAGCGACTCGAGGAGCGCGGCGTACCCGAGGCCGACGCCCGTCGACGGATCGCGGCGCAGGCATCGGCGGCCGACCGGCGGGCCGTCGCCACCTACGTCGTGGACAACGCCGGCACCGAGGCCGACCTCGACGTCCGCGTGGACGAGCTCTGGGCGGCGCTGGCCGGCGAGGCCTAGTCGGCGGCGCCGACGGCGATGGTCGCCTCCACCTGGGCGTGGCGCACGGCCAGTTCGCGGCGCTCGGCGTCCATCCGTTCCGCGGTCTGTTCGTCACCGCGCATCAGCGCGTCGAGGTCGATGCCGGCCATGTCGAGCACGCCCATGTCGGCGTAGGCCTTTTGCACCCGGTCGCCCCACAGCCCGATGTCCTTCACGCACGGCACGATCCGGCTGAACAGCAGGGAGCGGAACGCCTGCATGAACACCGAGTCCTGCTGGGCCTTGTCGCACTCGGCGACGTCGTAGCCGAGCGTCTGCCAGACCTCCTGCCCGCGGAGCCGGTCCCGCATCAGACAGCAGCCCTCCACCACGAAGTCCTCGCGCTCGCGGCGCTCGGCCTCGGTGATCCCGGCGTAGAACTCCTTCAACGCCATCCGCCCGAAGGCGACGTGGCGGGCCTCGTCCTGCATGACGTAGGCCAGGATCTGCTTGGGCAGGGCGACGGTGGTCATGTCCCGCAGCACGCCGAACGCCGCGAGCGCGAGCCCCTCGATGAGGACCTGCATGCCGAGGTAGGGCATGTCCCAGCGGGAGTCGGACAGGGTGTCGTCCAGCAGCGCCTTCAGGTGCGGGTTGATCGGGTAGAGCATCCCGACCTTCTCCTGCAGGAAGCGGGAGTAGGTCTCGGCGTGCCTGGCCTCGTCCATCGTCTGGGTGGAGGCGTAGAACTTGGCGTCCAGGCCCGGCACCGATTCCACGATGCGCGCGGAGCAGATCATCGCGCCCTGTTCACCGTGCAGGAACTGGCTGAACTGCCAGGCCACCAGGTGCTGGCGCATCTCGTCGACCGCCCGGGGGTCACCCTTGACCTTGTCCCACTGCCGGGTGCCGAGGATGGAGTTGGTCTCGTCCGGCATGCCGAGGGCGTTGCCGGGGTCGATGTCGAGGGACCAGTCGATGCGGGACTGGGCGTCCCACTGCTTGTCCTTGCCCTTCTGGTAAAGGGCGAGGAGGCGGGCGTTGCTGTCGTCGTACTCCCAGGTGAACCGGGCATCCCCAGCGAGCGGGAGGTCCCAGGTGCGGTGCTCGGCCGGGATGACGTACTTGGTGTGGCTGCTCACCGTGTCCTCCGCTGTGTGGGTGCTTACATGGTTGACAACAGAGCCGTCGGTGTCAACAGCTAGAGCTCCACCTCGTGCGGCCGCTTGCCCTGCGACTGCGCGGTGTAGGCGAGCCCGGCCGACAGCAGCCCGAGGAACACGCCGCTGATCAGCAGCGGGAGGAGATAGGGCCAGCCACCGTCGGCATGGTGGCCGACGTGCACCGCCAGCGCGATGACGAAGAAGAAGAGCGGCAGGCCCAGCAGCCACGTCACGACCCAGCGCACGGCGCCCTCCCTCGCGAACCGGACCGGACCGGCGGAATCTGTCGGACCGGGCCCCCATTGTGTAGGACGTGAGACCAGACACCGACATCCCCCGCGCCTCAGGCCGCTTCGAGGTCGTCAGCGACTATGTCCCGAGCGGCGACCAGCCGGCGGCGATCGCCGAGCTGGCCCGCCGGGTGCGGGCCGGTGACCGGGACACCGTGCTGCTCGGTGCCACCGGCACGGGCAAGAGCGCGACCACCGCCTGGCTGATCGAGCAGCTGCAGCGCCCGACGCTGGTGCTGGCTCCGAACAAGACGCTGGCCGCCCAGCTGGCGAATGAGTTCCGCGAGCTGCTCCCGCACAACTCGGTGGAGTATTTCGTGAGCTATTACGACTACTACCAGCCCGAGGCCTATGTGCCGCAGACCGACACCTACATCGAGAAGGACAGCTCGGTCAACGACGAGGTCGAGCGGCTGCGGCACTCCGCGACGATGAACCTGCTGACCCGCCGCGACGTCATCGTGGTGGCGAGCGTCAGCTGCATCTATGGGTTGGGCACCCCGCAGGAGTACGTCGACAGGTGCCTGCGCCTGTCGGTCGGCGACACCGTCGAGCGCGACGTGGTGCTGCGCAAGCTGGTGACCGAGCAGTACGTGCGCAACGACATCGCCTTCGCGCGTGGCACCTTCCGGGTCCGCGGCGACACCATCGAGGTGTTCCCCGTCTATGAGGAGCTGGCCGTTCGGATCGAGATGTTCGGCGACGAGATCGAGAAGGTGAGCTATCTGCACCCGCTCACCGGTGAGATCGTCCGCGAGGTGGACACCGTGCTCGTCTTCCCGGCCACGCACTATGTCGCCGGACCCGAGCGGATGGAGCGCGCGATCGCCACCATCGAGGCGGAGCTGGCGGCCCGGCTGGCCGAGATGGACCGCCAGGGCAAGCTGCTGGAGGCGCAGCGGCTGCGAATGCGCACGACCTACGACATCGAGATGATGCGCCAGGTCGGATTCTGCTCCGGTATCGAGAACTATTCCCGGCACATCGACGGCCGCGAGCCCGGGACGGCTCCGCATACCCTGCTCGACTACTTCCCGGAGGACTTCCTGCTGGTCGTCGACGAGTCGCACGTGACCATCCCGCAGGTCGGCGGGATGTATGAGGGGGACCGCTCCCGCAAGGCGACGCTGGTCGACCACGGCTTCCGGCTGCCCAGCGCCATGGACAACCGGCCGCTCACCTTCGACGAGTTCCTCGGCCGGATCGGGCAGACCGTCTATCTGTCCGCGACCCCCGGTCCCTATGAGCTGAACAAGGTGGCCGGCGACGTCGTCGAGCAGGTCATCCGTCCCACCGGCCTGGTCGATCCGGAGATCGTGGTGAAGCCCACCAAGGGCCAGATCGACGACCTCGTGCACGAGATCCGGTTGCGCACCGAGCGCGACGAGCGCGTGCTGGTCACGACCCTGACCAAGAAGATGAGCGAGGACCTGACCGACTATCTCCTCGAGCTGGGGATCCGGGTGCGCTATCTGCACTCCGAGGTCGACACCATCCGGCGGATCGAGCTGTTGAAGGAGCTGCGGTTGGGGGAGTTCGACGTGCTCGTCGGCATCAACCTGCTGCGTGAGGGCCTCGACCTGCCCGAGGTCTCGCTGGTGGCGATCCTCGACGCAGACAAGGAGGGCTTCCTGCGGTCGGGCACCTCGCTGATCCAGACCATCGGCCGCGCCGCGCGCAATGTCAGCGGCCAGGTGCACATGTATGCGGACCGGATCACCGACTCGATGGCCAAGGCGATCGACGAGACGTCCCGGCGCCGGGCCAAGCAGGTCGCCTACAACCTCGAGCGGGGCCTCGACCCGCAGCCGCTGCGGAAGAAGATCGTGGACATCCTGGACGACCTGGTCCGCGAGGCGGCCGAGGACGGGGAGCTCATCGGGGGCTCTGGGCGCAACACCTCGCGCGGCAAGGCCCCCGTGCCCGGCCAGTCCTCCCGCGGCACGGCGAGGTCGCGGGGCGAGGACAGTGCCGTCGGGCGGCACGCCCGGGCACTCGCCGGCTTGCCGCAGGCCGAGCTGGCCCAGCTCATCCAGCAGCTCGACGACCAGATGCACGATGCGGCCCGGGAGCTGCAGTTCGAGGTGGCGGGTCGACTGCGCGACGAGATCGGCGAGCTGAAGAAGGAGCTCCGCGGCATGCAGGCCGCCGGCGTCAGCTGACGCTGGTGCGCTTGGCGTGGGTCGTGGCCGACCTGGAGGCAGCGCGGGCATTCTGGGGAGACGGGGTCGGGCTGCCGGTCAGGACCACCTTTGCCGGACACGCCGGGTGGTCGGGGCTGGTGCTGACCCTTCCCGGCGGGGCCGAGCTGGAGCTGACGACCGGCCCGGATGCGCTGCCCGCCGCTGGCGCACCCGACGACCTGCTGGTGCTGAGCATGACCGAGGCCGAAGCCCGACTGGTCGCCGCGCGTCTGCCGCACGCGCCGCGTCCCCGGCCTGACAACCCCTGGTGGCACCGTGGCGCGATCACCATGGCCGATCCCGACGGCCACCGTCTGGTGCTCGCCTGGGCGCCGGGACCGACCTGACCGTGGACGCTGGTGTCAGCCGGCTGACACCAGACTCCACGCCGTGGAGCACGAGCTAGCGCTCGGCGCCGCCGCCAGCAGCGCGCTGAAGGCCACCCCCTGCCCGAGCGGCGCCGCGAGCCCACGCTGCCCGGGCTACAGCAGCACCAACCCGACGACGCTCGCGACGAGGAACGGCGCCAGCAGCAGCCCCGCGACCAACCGGAGCCGCCGCGGCGACACGGGCGCGCGCGCCTGCCCGTGTCCACCACCCCACCGGTCTCGCGGCACACTGGTCGCGCCCGGGGTCGGGCAACCTCGCCCGACCCCGGGAGTCCAGTCACCGTGCCCACCCGCCAGCGCCCGGCCGTCCCAGCACCCTCCGACGACGAGACGCCGGCGATCCGTGCCACCCGGACCGGCACTCTCCCGCCAGCGAGCAACCCGGCTCGGACTCGCGCGTCATGACCCGTGTGGCTGCCGCTCCGTTCCTTGCCGCACCTCGCCTGACGGTGGCCGTGCCCCCCGGCCGCCATGGCGCGCCGGCCGTGCAGGGCGAGCCGGTGCCGGCGGTGCGCGACGACGTGCTCGCCGCGTTGTTCGCCAGCCACGCCGGCCCGCTGACCCGTCTCGCCGGGCTGCTCACCGGGGACCGGTCGGTGGCCGAGGACGTCGTGCAGGACGCGTTCGCCGGTCTGCACCGGCGGTGGTCCACCTTGCGCGACCCCGAGCTCGCGTTGGCCTACCTCCGCACCTCGGTGGTCAACGGCTCACGCAGCCGGCTCCGCCGGCGCCGCAGCGAGCGCGAGCGCGACGTGCAGCACGTCCCCGACGCCGCCTCGGCGGAGAGCGATGCCCTGCGCAACGCCGAGCACGCCGCCGTCCGCACCGCCCTCGCCGGGCTGCCGCGACGGCTCCGCGAGGTGCTCGTCCTGCGCTACCACCTCGAGCTGTCCGAGGCCGACATCGCCGCGACGCTGGGGATCAGCCGGGGCGCGGTGAAGGGCTATTCCTCGCGCGGGCTGGTCCGGCTCGGCGAGGCGCTGCGCGCGGCGGGGGAGGGGCGGTGACCGACACCGAGGCCCGGTTGCGCGCCGCGCTGCTGGCGGAGGCGTCGTCCTACGACGTGGCCCCGGGCGCCCTGGCCCGCCTGCAGGCTCGCACCGCGCGGTCCCGTCGCCCGCGGCGCCCGCCGCTCTGGCTGGGCCTCGCCGGCGCGGCCGCCGCGGCAGCCGCCGTGGTCGGGGTCGCCGTGCTGGCCGCCGGGGGCGGCGGCCGGCATCCCGGGGCGCCGTTGACGCTCGGCGCGAGCAGCACCGCCACCCCGATGGCGACCGGCGCACGCCCGCTGCCGCCGGCAGTCACCGGTGCCACGACACTGCGGCCGGGCTTCGCGGTCGAGCGCACGGTGCTCGCGGGAGCGGACGGCTATGTCTTCGGGCTCACCCGGGACCACCACCCGGTGGTGGCGCGCCTCGACCTGGGCGGCTCCGCGCCCCTGGTCGCCGTTGCGGCCACCCCGCTGCCGGGGCGGGTGTGCAGCGGCAGCCTGGACGCCGGCCTGCTCGTGGTGGAGATCGCCGACGGCGGCGACTGCAGCCGGCGCGGCACCTTGCGGGTGCTCGACAGCCGCACCCTGGAGGTGCAACCGGGACCGGTCGTGCGCGCCCGCGGGGGGGACGTGCTGGTCCGCCCGGAGGGGGTCTACGTCGTGGACGCCGGCCGGCTGCAGCTGCGGGATCGGCACACCATGGATGTCCTGCGGACCCGGCGGGTGGCCGACTCCGGCGATATCGTCAACCTCGCCGGCGACCCGGTCCGGAGCTCGGTCTACGTGACCGCCTTCTCGGCCGACGACGCGCGGACCCGCGTGGGTGTTGTCGAGCGCGGGACGCTGGCGGGGGCTGCGCCGGTGCCGCTCGCCGGGGCGGAAGAGGGCGGGCTCGCCTACGCGACGGCAACCGGCTTCTGGCTGCCCTTCTCCACCGGACCCGGCACGCGGGTGCTCCGCTTCGACGATCACGGCGTGCAGCGTGCGGAGGCTTTCGCGCGGGCCGGCAGGGGGAGTTCCTTCGCCCTGTCGGGGAGCAGGCTCTGGTCGCTGGACAGGGACACCCACGTGCTGTCGTGCGCCGACCTGGTGACCGGGGGCGTGCGGGCCGCGAGCGCTCCCTTCCCGGCGTTCGGCCTGCTCGCGGCCGACAGCACGCACGTGCTGCAGACGGTGGACGGCAGCCAGGATCTGCTGGTGCTGGCCCCCGGCGGGGCCTGCCGCTGACGGTGGCGCGGCCGCGGCAGGGTCGGCCGGCCCCAGCCGGACCACGGCTCCTACTGCTCTAGGGTCCCCAGGATGCGGGTCGCGCTCCTCTCCTACCGCAGCAAGCCCCATTGCGGTGGGCAGGGCGTCTACGTCCGGCACCTGTCCCGCGAGCTCGCCGCGCTCGGCCACCAGGTCATGGTGCTGTCCGGCCCGCCGTACCCCGAGCTCGACGACGTGCCCGGCCTGACCCTCACCCGGCTGCCCGGTCTAGACCTCTACCGCGAGCCGGACCCGTTCCGGCTGCCCCGGCCGAGCGAGTACCGCTCGGTGCTCGACATTGTGGACGTGGCGCTGATGTGCACGGCGGCCTTCCCGGAACCGCTGACCTTCAGCCTGCGCGCGTTGGCCCACCTCGCCGGGCTCCCGGCCGGGGAGCGACCCGACGTCGTGCACGACAACCAGACACTCGGGTACGGGCTGACGCTGCTGCAATGGGCCGGCTTCCCGGTGCTCGCCACCGTCCACCACCCGATCACGGTGGACCGCCGGGTCGACCTCGCGGCCGCGCGCGGCCTGCGCAAGCGGCTGTCGGTGCGCCGGTGGTATTCGTTTCTCCCCATGCAGGGCCGGGTGGTCCGCCGGCTGCCAGCGGTGCTGACGGTGTCCGACACAGCGGCGGCCGACATTGTGCGCGACTTCGGGGTCGCGCCGGAGCGGGTGACCACCGTGCCGCTGGGCGTCGACACCGAGGTCTTCGCGCCCAGCGCCGTGCCACGGGTGCCGGGCCGGATCGTGGCGGCGGCCAGCTCCGACACGCCGATCAAGGGCGTGGTGCCGCTGCTGGAGGCGGTCGCCAAGCTGCGCACCGAGCGCGACGTCGAGCTGATCGTCGTCGGTGCCGCGAAGGCCGGCGGGCGGGTGCGCCGCGCTATCGAGCGGCTCGGGCTGAACGACGCGGTGCGCTTCCTCAGCGGGCTCACCGAAGAGGCGCTGGTGGAGGTGTTCGCCGGCGCCGAGGTGGGGGTGGTGCCCAGCCTCTACGAGGGGTTCAGCCTCCCGGCCGTGGAGCTGATGGCGTGCGCCACCCCGCTCGTGGTGACCACCGCGGGGGCGCTGCCCGAGGTCGTCGGGCCGGCCGGCACCGCCGCGCTGCATGTGCCTCCCGGGGACCCCGAGGCCCTCGCCGTCGCCCTCGGCCGGCTGCTCGACGACCCGGTCGAGGCGGCCGTGCTCGGCGCCGGTGGCCGGGCCCGGGTGCTCGAGCGCTTCACGTGGCGGGCCGTGGCCGAGCAGACCGCCCGGGCCTACGCCGAGCTGCTGGCGACCGCGTGCTGACGGTGGACTTCGACCGCTTCCCGGTCGGGCCGGGTGACCGGGTGCTCGACATGGGCTGCGGCGCGGGCAGACACGCCTTCGCGCTGCTGCGCCGTGGCGCCGAGGTCGTCGCCCTGGACCGCGACGCCGACGAGCTGCGTGGCGTGGGCGGAATGTTCGCGGCGATGGGGTCGGCGGGCGAGGTGCCGGCCGGCGGGGTCGGGGCGCCGGTGCGGGGCGACGCGCTCGCCCTGCCCTTTGCAGACGCCACCTTCGACCGGGTGGTCGCCAGCGAGGTGCTGGAGCACGTGCCAGCGGACGGCACCGCCATGACCGAGCTGGCCCGCGTGCTCAAGCCCGGCGGCCTGATCGCCGTGACCGTGCCGCGGTTCGGCCCCGAGGCGGTCTGCTGGGTCCTGTCGGGGGACTACCACAGCAACGCCGGCGGTCACGTCCGGATCTACCGCCAGTCCCAGCTCCGGCAGCGCCTCGCCGCGACCGGCCTGGTGCCGCTGCAGTCCCACCACGCGCACGCGTTGCACGCGCCGTACTGGTGGCTCAAGTGCGCGGTCGGGGTCGACAGGGACCGGCACCCGCTCGTGCTGGCCTATCACCGGCTGCTCGTCTGGGACATGCTGTCCGCGCCATGGCTGACCAGGACCGCTGAGCGGGTGCTCAACCCGGTCATCGGCAAGAGCCTCGTCGTCTACCTCCGCAAGCGGCAGGAGACCGAGACCCGGGCCAGCCAGCGGGAGCCGGCGCGTGCCGTTGCCTGACCGGCGCCGGGAGCGTGCAGGGCTGCCGGGCGTGCTCACCGCGGCGCAGCTGACCGCCACCGCGAGCAGCATCGCCGCCGTTCAGCAACCGTGCGGTGCCCTGCCCTGGCCCGACGGCCACACCGATCCCTGGGATCACGTCGAGTGCGCCATGGCATTGCGGCTGGCCGGCCGGGACGACGAGGCGCTGGCGGCCTGGGACTGGCTGGCCGCCACGCAGGCACCGGACGGGCTGTGGGCGATGAGCTACGACGGGCCGACCGTGCTCGACGCCAGCGTCGACACCAACCAGTGCGCCTACGCCGCCGTGGGGGTCTGGCACTGGTGGCTGGTGACCGGGGACCGGCGGGTGCCCCGGCGACTCTGGCCGCTTGTGCGCAGGGCCCTGGACGCGGTGGTGGCGCTGCAGGCGCCGGGCGGGCAGCTGCACTGGTCCCGGGCCCCGGGCGGGACGGTGGACCCCGGCGCACTGCTGACCGGCTCGTCGTCGGCGTACCAGGCGCTGCGCTGCGGCATCGCGCTCGCCGAGCTGGTCGGCGAGGCCCAGCCGGAGTGGGAGCTCGCCGCCGGGCGCCTGCAGCACGCGGTCGCCCACCACCCCGAGGTCTTTCTGGACAAGACCCGCTTCTCGATGGACTGGTACTACCCGGTGCTCGGCGGCGCGGTCCGCGGGCCGGCCGCCCACGCGCGGTTGGCCTCCCGCTGGGAGGAGTTCGTGCACCCGGGGCTCGGCGCCCGCTGCGTCGGCGACCGGCCGTGGGTCACCGGCGCGGAGACCGCCGAACTGGCGCTGACCCTCGCCGCGCTGGGCGCCCGCCCGCGCGCGCTGGCGCTGCTGCGCGACGTGCAGCATCTGCGCGAGGCCGACGGGTCCTACTGGACCGGCCTGGTGCTCGACGGCGGCGTCGAGGCCGGGCTGGCCGGCGGCACCCGCTGGCCGGTCGAGCGCTCGTCCTGGACGGCGGCGGCCGTGCTGCTCGCCGCGGACGCGCTCGCCGGTGGACCGACGCTGGACCTGTTCGCCGGCGACCGGCTGCCGACCGGCGTGCTGCTCGACGCCGACGCGTGCCGCGAGCCGGGCGCCGCCTGCGGCGGCCCCCTGCCCGTCGAGCACTCCACCGCCTGACCCGCCGCGGGAGGGTCAGCCGTAGAGCCGACTGCCGTACGAGGGGCTGTCGTAGTAGGCGGCCACCTCCTCCGGCGTCTGGTCGCTGCGCTCGAAGGCGTGCGCGATGACCGACCGCCGGGGCACCGCGTCCGGGGCCCAGCTCGACGGGTCCCACAGGGCGGACCGCAGGAACGCCTTGGAGCAGTGGTGGAAGACCTCCTCCACGTCGACGAGCAGCGCCAGGGTGGGCCGGTGCCCCCGCACCACGAGCTGGTCGAAGAAGTCCGCGTCGGATAGCAGCCTGGCGCGGCCGTTGACGCGCAGGGTGTCCCCGCGGCCCGGCACGAGGAAGAGCAGCCCCACGTGCGGGTTGGCCAGCACGTTGTGGAAGCCGTCCACCCGCCGGTTGCCGGGGCGCTCCGCGACGGCGATGGTGTGCTCGTCCAGCACCCGGGCCACGCAGCCGGCGGGGTCGCCCTTGGGGGAGACGTCGCAGTGACCCTCGGCGTCGCTGGTGGCGACCAGGCAGAACGGCGAGGCCGCCAGCCACCCGCGGTCCAGCTCGTGCAGGCTGCCCCGCACCTTGTCCCGCACGCGCGGGTCCGGCCGCCCCACGATCGCCGTCAGCTCGTCCTCCGTCGTCACCGGCCGCCAGGTCTCGTGGTCGGTCATCGCGTGCTCTCCTTGCGCAGCAGCCGGAGTGACCCGGTCACGGACTCCTGGGCGAACCCGTCGCCGAGCGCCAGCTGCACGACGTGCCAGGGCGCCTGGCCGCCGTCGGCCGGGTCGGGGAAGACGTCGTGGACGGCGAGCAGCCCGCCCGCGACGACGTGTGGAGCGAACGCCGCGTAGTCGTGCAGCGCCACTCCCTCGGTGTGGTTGCCGTCGAGGAAGAGCAGGTCCACCGGCGTGCGCCACCAGCCGGCGACCTGCTGCGTGCTCCCCACGACCACCGTCACCGTCTGGTCCAGCCCGGCGTCCCAGAGCGCGTGACGCAGTGACGGCAGCGTCTCCAGCCGCCCGGTGTGCTGGTCCACGAGGGCGGCGTCGTGCCACTCCCACCCCGGCTGGTTCTCCTCCGAGCCGCGGTGGTGGTCGACCGTGACGAGGTGGGCGCCGACCTCCCGGGCGGCCGACCCGAGGTGCACGGTGGACTTCCCGCAGTAGGTGCCGATCTCCAGCCACGTCCCCGGGCCAGTGCTCCGCGCGGCCTCGCGCAATGCGGCGCCCTCGTCGGCCGGCAGGAAGCCCTTCGTCGCGTCGGCCACCCGCTGCCAGTCGTCAGCCCGCTCGCCCTGCAGCGCCCGCGTCGCCGTCATCCGGTCATGGTGGCAGGCAGGAACGGCGGGGCGGCTGGCGAAGCCCGTGGACATGCGCAGGAGCGGCGCGGCGGTGCTGATCGCGGCGGTACTGATCGCGACGGGGTTGATGACGGTCCTCGCCGGCACCGCGCGGGCGGTGGACCGCCCCGACCCCGCCACCTGCGCCGCACTGCGGCCACACCGGTTCGCGACACCGACCGGCAGCAGCGACCCGCACGGTGACCTGCGGGTGGTGGGCGTGCAGTACCGCCAGGACGTCAGCGCCGTCGCGACGTACGCCTCGTTCCGGACCCGGATCCGCTGCGTGATGGAGGATCTCGTCGTCCCGCAGGAGGTGCCGGGGCGGCCGACGCTGGTGGTCTTCAACGAGGACATCGGGCTCATGACCCTCGCGACCGGGGCCCGGGGGGCGGCGGTGCGGGCGCAGTCCGGCACGCCCGCCGGTGCGCCGGCGGGTGACGCCGCGCCGGTCGGGGTCGCCGCGGCGCTCGGCACGCTGAACGCCGCCTACGCGCCGCAGATTGCCCCCGCAACCGCGCTGCTGGGTCCGGTCGACCCGCGCAAGCAGGTCTTCCTGGGCGCGACCGACACCCTCGTGCGGGCCTTCAGCCAGACCTTCAGCGACATCGCCACCGATTACGGCGTCTACGTCGTCGCGAGCAACAACCAGGCGCGCTACCGCGAGACCCACGACCCGGCCGAGGTGGCGCAGTTCGGGGACCCGGAGCTGGAGCCGGGACTGACCACGGCGTACGTGCCGACGACGAGCCACGTGGCCAACACGACCTACCTGTGGGGTCCCTCCACCGTGCACGCCGACGCGCCGGACGGCGAGCGGAACCTGCTGGCGCGCAACGAGAAGGTGCCGCTCACCGCCATCGAGTCCACCGTCCTCGCGCTCGACCCCGGGCCCTCCACCGGCGCCGCCGGGCTGGCGAACCTCGCCGGCGCCGTCGTGGCCGGCCACCACCTGGGGTTCGCCACCTCGCTGCCGGCGTTCGTCTACGGCTACCCCTTCGGTCATCGCCCCGCCGGCCTCGACCCCTGCGCGGACACGTCGCTGACCTACATGGCCTGCCTGGACAGCCTCGGCGTCGACACCCTGATCCAGGCGGAGGCCAATCCCGGCCGCTGGACCGGCGCCGGCAGTGCCGACCCCTGGCAGCCGCTGGAGTGGATGAGCTCCGCCTGGCGGGCAGTGGCCGACCCCACCGTGCACTTCCGCTACGCCGTCAACCCGATGATGGTCGGCAACCTGCTCGACCTCCCCTTCGACGGGCAGTCGGCGATCCTCGCGCGGTCGGGGGGCAGCGGGGCGCACTACGTCGGCGACGGTGCGCTGCTCGCCGAGGACACCCCCGCGGACGCCGTGTACGCCGGCACCCGCCCCGGTTTCCTCGCGCTCGCACCGTGGGTCGCCCCGGACGCCTCCCGCGACGTGCTGCGCGCGGAGGGGGCGCGGCTGGCCCCGGGCAGCAGGGACCCGGAGGAGGACGACTACCTGGAGACGGCGGTGGTCGCGGACCTCACCCCGGCCCGCACGGCGGCCTCGGCCGCTCCGCCCGCGGTCTCGGCGGCTGCTGGCACGCCGGCGCGGGGGGCGGTGGCGACGACCGGACCGGTGCGCCCGGTGACGCCGACCCGCAGGGCGGCGCGGACTCCGCGCCGGGGAGCGGCCGTGGCAGCGGCCGGCGCAGCCACCCCGACGGCCAACCGGACGCTGGCGACCACCGGCGGGGGAGCGGCCCTCCCGCTGCTGGCCCTGGGACTCTTGGCCTCGGCGCTCCTCGCGCTGGCCCTGCCGATCAAGGGCCGCGGAGCGCCGCCACGGGTGTAGTCCGTGGTTGTCCCGGCGACGAAGGCTCGGCCTACCAGCCGCGGGCCCGCCACTCCGGCAGCGACGCCCGCTCGGCACCCAGGGTCGTGTCGGCCCCGTGGCCCGGATAGACCCAGGTCTGGTCCGGCAGCACCGTGAAGACCTTGGACTCCAGGTCCCCCATCAGCCGGCCGAACTCCTCCGGCGTTGTTGTCCGTCCTGGACCCCCCGGGAACAGCGAGTCACCGGTGAACAGGTGCGGCCGCTCGGGGTCGCCCTCCCACAGCAGCGCGACCCCACCCGGGGTGTGGCCGACCAGCTCGATCACGGTCAGCCGCTGGTGCCCGACCATCACCTGCGCGCCGTCGAACAGCGGCACGTCGGTCGGGACCGGGATGGCCTCGGCGTCGTTGGTCCCCGAGAGCGTGCGGGCACCCGTCGCCGCCACCACCTCCGCCAGCGCCTGCCAGTGGTCGTCGTGCCGGTGGGTGGTCAGCACCTGCTCCAGCGACCCGGCCAGCAGGCCCAGCAGCACCGGCGCGTCGCCGCTGGCGTCCACCAGCAGCCGCTCCCCGGTGGCGGAATCGGCCAACAGGTAGCAGTTGTTCTCCAACGGCCCGGTGGCCTGCTTGGTGACCGTCAGGGCGCCGGCGGCGCGAACCTGTGGCGGACCGCCGACCGTGACCACGCCGTCGTACGCCGATCCGGTCGCCTCTAGGTCATCGCTCGAACTCATGTTCCCTATACTGGACCCGCTTCCCCCCACACGAGAGGCACCCTCCTTTGGCAGGCTCCGACCGGCTCGTGGTGCGCGGCGCCCGCGAGCACAACCTGCGCGACGTCTCACTCGATCTGCCCCGCGACGCCATCATCTGCTTCACCGGCCTGTCCGGGTCCGGCAAGTCCAGCCTGGCCTTCGACACGATCTTCGCAGAGGGCCAGCGGCGCTACGTCGAGTCGCTGAGTTCCTATGCGCGGCAGTTCCTCGGCCAGATGGACAAGCCCGACGTGGACTTCATCGAGGGGCTGTCGCCGGCGGTCTCCATCGATCAGAAGTCCACGTCGCGCAACCCGCGGAGCACCGTCGGCACGATCACCGAGGTCTACGACTACCTCCGGCTGCTCTTCGCCCGCGCCGGCACGCCGCACTGCCCGGTCTGCGGCCGCCCGATCGCGCGGCAGACCTCCAGCCAGATCGTGGACCGGATCATGGAGCTGCCGGACGGCGCCCGCTTCCAGGTGCTGGCGCCGGTGATCCGTGGGCGCAAGGGGACCTACGTCGAGCTGTTCGCCGACCTGCAGAAGCAGGGCTACTCGCGGGCCAGGGTGGACGGCCAGCAGGCCCTGCTGGCCGAGCCCCCGACGCTGGCGAAATACGAGAAGCACGACATCGAGGTGGTCGTCGACCGGCTGTCGGTGAAGCCGACCAGCAAGCGCCGGATCACCGACTCGGTGGAGACAGCGCTCGGGCTCGGCGGCGGGCTGGTGGTCCTGGACTTCGTGGACGAGCCGGCCGACTCACCGGACCGGGAGCGCACGTTCAGCGAGCACCTGGCCTGCCTCTACGACGACCTGTCCTTCGATGAGCTGGCGCCGCGCAGCTTCAGCTTCAACTCCCCCTACGGCGCCTGCCCGGAGTGCACCGGCCTCGGCGTGCGCAAGGAGGTCGATCCGGAGCTGGTCGTCCCCGACCCGGACCTCTCCCTGCTCGACGGCGCCGTCCAGCCGTGGTCGGGCGGTCACAACCAGGAGTACTTCGGGCGGCTGCTGGCCGCGCTCGCCGACGACATGGGGTTCGCGGCCGACGCCCCCTGGTCGTCGCTGACGGCGCGGCAGCAGAAAGCGGTGCTGCACGGGCGCGGCGACACCCAGGTGCACGTGCGCTACAAGAATCGGTACGGCCGGGAGCGCAGCTACTACACGGCGTTCGAAGGCGTCGTGCCGTTCCTGGAGCGGCGGCACCGGGAGGCCGAGAGCGACGCCAGCCGGGAGCGCTTCGAGGGGTACATGCGCGAAGTCCCCTGCCCGGTCTGCAAGGGGGCGCGGCTCAAGCCGGAGGTGCTCGCCGTCACCCTCGGCGGGCGCTCCATCGCCGACGTCGCGAAGCTGCCGATCGGGGAGTGCGCGGCCTTCCTCGGCGGCCTGGAGCTGACCTCGCGGCAGGCCCAGATCGCCGGCCGGGTGCTCAAGGAGGTCGGGGCACGACTGGGCTTCCTGCTCGACGTCGGCCTGGACTACCTCTCCCTGGACCGCGCCGCCGGCACGCTGGCCGGTGGCGAGGCGCAGCGGATCCGGCTGGCCACCCAGATCGGGTCCGGGCTGGTCGGCGTGCTCTACGTCCTGGACGAGCCCTCCATCGGGCTGCACCAGCGCGACAACGCCCGGCTGATCGAGACCCTCGTGCGACTGCGCGACCTCGGCAACACGCTGATCGTGGTCGAGCACGACGAGGAGACCATCCGGGTCGCCGACTGGGTCGTCGACATCGGCCCGGGTGCCGGTGAGCACGGCGGTCACGTCGTGCACAGCGGGAGTTACGCCGGACTGCTCGACTGCACCGAATCCATCACCGGCGCCTACCTGTCCGGGCGGCGCTCCATCCCGGTGCCGGACATCCGGCGCGCGCCGCAACCCGGTCGGGAGCTGACCGTCGTGGGGGCCCGGGAGCACAACCTGCGCGACGTCACCGCGTCGTTCCCGCTCGGTCTGCTCGTTGCCGTGACGGGGGTCAGCGGGTCGGGCAAGAGCTCCCTCGTCAACGACATCCTCGCCACCACATTGGCCAACAAGCTCAACGGCGCCCGGCAGGTCCCGGGGCGGCACAAGCGGGTCACCGGGCTGGACCAGCTCGACAAGCTGGTGCAGGTCGACCAGTCGCCGATCGGGCGTACGCCGAGGAGCAATCCCGCGACGTACACCGGGGTCTTCGACCACATGCGCAAGCTGTTCGCCGAGACCCAGGAGGCGAAGGTCCGGGGCTATCTGCAGGGGCGATTCTCCTTCAACGTCAAGGGTGGTCGCTGCGAGGCGTGCGCCGGGGACGGCACCATCAAGATCGAGATGAACTTCCTGCCCGACGTCTATGTGCCGTGCGAGGTCTGCCTAGGGGCGCGCTACAACCGCGAGACGCTCGAGGTGCACTTCAAGGGCAAGTCCATCGCCGAGGTGCTGGACCTGCCCATCGAGGAGGCAGCCGAGTTCTTCGAGGCGGTGCCGGCGATCCGGCGGCACCTGCGCACCCTGGTCGACGTCGGCCTGGGCTACGTCCGGCTCGGACAGCCGGCGCCCACCCTGTCCGGCGGGGAGGCGCAGCGAGTCAAGCTCGCCGCCGAGCTGCAGAAGCGGCAGACCGGACGGACCGTCTACATCCTGGACGAGCCGACGACCGGCCTGCACTTCGAGGACATCCGCAAGCTGCTCGGCGTGCTCGGGCGGCTGGTGGAGGCGGGGAACTCGGTGATCGTCATCGAGCACAACCTCGACGTCATCAAGACGGCCGACTGGGTGGTGGATCTGGGCCCCGAGGGCGGCACCGGCGGCGGGCTGGTGGTCGCCACGGGAACGCCGGAGCAGATCGCCGCGGTCCCGGAGTCGCACACCGGCCGCTTCCTGCGCCCGCTGCTCGGGACCGAAGCGGTGGTCCGCGCCCCCGCCGCCCGGCGCCCCCGGACCACGGTGGCCGCGGCCCGCTGACCCGACCGCCGGTGCCGGCACCGGTGATGATGCGAGCAAGGTCACCGGTGCCTCGGGGCGCAGGTCGTGGCGCTGTCTGTGCACCGGTGATCAGCCGGGGGCCTTGCCTGTGATCACCGGTGCGCTGTGGTGGCGGGGTCGGTGACCTCGGGACACCGGTGACCTTCCGGGCTTGCGCGGCAACATCACCGGTGTGGCAGCGCCTCGGATCTGGTACCGACGGTGCACCGGTGATCAACGGCCCGCAGCTGGGGTGTGGTGCGGTCAGCCATCCACCACCCGGCCGTCGCGCAGCGAGATCACCCTGTCGGCCGCTGCTCGGCCCTCCGCCGCGTGCGTCGCCACGACCACGCAGGCCCCCGCCTCGGCCGCCTCGCGCAGGGCGAGCAGCAGCCCCTCCGCGTTGGCGGCGTCCTGGTGCGCCGTCGGCTCGTCGCAGAGGAGCAGTCGCGGCCGCAGCACCAGTGCCCGAGCCACCGCGGCCCGCTGCTGCTCGCCGAGCGAGCATTGCGCGGGGGGACGGCGGGCCAACGCCGACAGCCCGAAGCGCTCCAGCAGCCCCTCCACCCTGGCCGGGTCACGCACCCCCGCGAGGCGCAACGGCAGGCCGACGTTCTCGGCCACCGAGAGCTCCTCCAGCAGCCCGAGCGCCTGCGGCACGAGCGCCAGCACCCCCCACGCCGCCGCGACCCCGAGTCCGGGTGCCCAGTGCAGCGTGCCGGCGTCGAGCGGTTCCCAGCCGCACAGCACGGTGAGCAGCGAGGACTTGCCGGACCCGCTGGGTCCGACCAGGGCGCACACCTCCCCGGCCTCGAGGTCGAGGTCGACGCCGTCCAGCGCGTGCACCACCTCCGCCCCGCGGCGATGCACGCGCACCAGGCCGCGGGCGGAGACCACCTGCCCCTCGCCCAGCGAGGCCGTCGCCGCCGCAGCCACCGGGGTCACACCCGCCGCCCGCGGTCCAGCCGCACGACCTGGTCGCTGGCGCCGATCACGATCGGGTCGTGGGAGGCCACCACCACCGAGGTCCCCCGCCGGCAGAGGTCGTGCAGGGCCTCCACCAGGGCGGCCGCCGAGACGCTGTCGAGCTCCGCCGTCGGCTCGTCGGCCACCACGAGTGCCGGCGCCCCCACCACGGCCGCGGCGAAGGCGACCCGCTGCTGCTCGCCCCCCGACAGCTGCTCCGGTCGGTGGTCGGCCCGGCCGGCCAGCCCGAGCAGCTCCAATCCGGCCAGGTCGGCCTCGCCCACCCGCGTCCCGCGCAACCGTGCCGCGACGTCGAGGTGCTGGCGCACGGTCAGCTCCGCGAACAGGTTGTCGGTGGGCCGCTGGAACACGTAGGACACCAGCCGAGCGCGCAGCCGGCGCCGGGCCAGCACCCGCAGCCGGGACACCTCCTCGCCCCCCACCAGCACCGAGCCGGCGTCCGGCCGGTCGACCACCGCGAGCAGCCGCAGCAGCGAGGACTTGCCCGAGCCGCTGGGTCCGACGATCCCGGTGACCCGCCCGCCCGGCACCGTCAGGTCGAGGTCCGCCAGCGCGACCGCCCGCCCGGACGCCGCGGCGTAGCTCTTCGACACCCCGGCGCAGGCAGCCGCCACCGCTGCACCCGCCGGCGCCGGGTCAGCCACGCAGCGCCGCCGCGACATCGGTGCCGTCGGCCCGCCGCTGGGCGAAGCCTCCGCCGGCCAGCACCACCGCCACCAGCGTGAGCACCAACCCGAGCACCGTGGCGACCGGCACGCGCAGCAACGGTCCGGGTGGGAGGTCGGGTGTCGGGTCGAGGTGCCCGTGCGCGACGACCACGGCGACCCACCCGACGGCGGCTCCGAGCATGCCTCCCGGCACCAGCACGGCGGCGAGCTCGACCAGCAGCGAGCGCAGGTGCGCCGCCCGGGACAGCCCCATCCGCCTTGACAGTGCGTAGGCCACCGCCCTGCCCCGCTGGCGCACCTCCAGGTGCAGCAGCACCGCCCCGAGGGTGAGCAGCCCGGTGAGCGCGGCGAGCGCCTGCAGGTAGCCGAACGTCCAGGTGACCGGCAGGAACGCCGCCGCCCCCACCACCGCGGTCCGGTCCAGGGAGAACGTCGTCTGCAGCCCCGCGCCCTGCAGTGCTCGCAGCAGCCTGGGGGTGTCGGCCCGCGACAGTACCGCGACGTCCTCGGTCTGCCCGATGCCGGCCACCGCCCGCGCGTCCACCAGGAACAGCGGGTGCGACCGTTGCCCGGGTGCCAGCCGGGCCGTGCCCACCACCCGCAGTGGCACCTGGCGCTCGTCGGCGTTCACCCGCAGCGTCAGGGTGGGTGCGTCGCCGTAGGCCGTGGCGTCCCCGACCTCCACCACCGGCAGCCGCTCCCCGGCGGCGAGCGGGTGTTCCAGGGTCACCCGGCGCATCAGGTCAGCGGGCGAGCGCGACGAGTACGTCGGGTCCCAGCCGGCCACCGCCGCGAAGCTGTCCGGCTGCACGGCATGCACGTCGACCTGCTGGCCGGCGACCGTGGCCCGGGTCAGCTGCCGGACGACGGTGGCCTCGGGGCGGAAGTCGGCCGGCAGCGTGATGCTGCCCATCGTGGTGTCCACGACGCTGACCTCCGAGCGCGAGCCCACGTAGAGGTCGGTCTTGGCGGCCAAGGTGGCGCGGCTGCCGGCGGTCAGGCCGGCGGAGTAGACGAGGACGCCGACGGGCAGCGCGGCCGCCGCGAACAGCGACACCGCGATCGCCGGCGCCCCGAGCACCCGGCGGGCGGCGAGCCAGCCGGCCGGGCGGTCGACGCGCCCTCCCCCGCTGCCTCCCCGCCCGCTCACGCCGGCCAGGCCGAGCAGCAGCAGCCGCAGGGCCAGCGCCACCGTCCCGGCCAACAGGAGCAGCGGGAACGCCAGCAGCTGCCTGTCGATCGCCGCGACCCGCAGGCCGCCGCTGACCTGTGCGCCGGCGGGGCGCAGCCGGCTCGCCACGAACACCGCCGCGACGATGACCACCAGCTCCACCGGGACGAAGCGCCATCGACCTGCCCGCCTGCCGACCACCCGCTCGGTCACCGCCCGGCCGCCGAGCCCCCCGACGATCCCCAGCAACAGCAACCCGACGCCGCCCAGCGCGAGTGCCCGCACCGCCGCCGTCGCCGGCACGCCCGCCTCGATGCGGCTGCTCGGGCCGACCTGCCCCACAACCGCCACCGCGAGCGCCCACCCGGCGGCGGTGCCGACCAGCACCGACGGGAGCATCTCCAGGGCCGCCTTCACGCCCAGTGCGACCGGGCCCACCCCGCGGCTGGCCAGCAGCAGCACCTCCTGCCGGCGCCGCTCCAGCCAGAAGGCACCGGCGCCGGCGACGAGCAGCAGGGCCACCAGCGCCCCCGCGACCGACACGGGCCCGGTCGCGCCGGCCACCGAGGAGCGCACCGCGAGCGACAGCGCCACCACGTCGGGCAGTTGGCCCTGCAGGCGCCCCCCCGCGGCGGTGACGCGCGCTCCGACCGGCGGTAGGCCCGCCACGACGGCCTGCGCGTGGGCCAGATCCAGACCCGCCAGGCCCCCGCCCGCGCCGCCGCCGGGTCCGACCGGTTGGTCGTAGTAGGTGGTGATCGCGGGCACGTGCAGCCGGGCGTCGAGCGCCCGCAGTCCCGCCTCGTCGGTGAGCACGAGCGCCGGTGGCTGGCTGTTGCCAAGCGCCGTCTGCAGGTAGCCGATGCCGCGCAGCTGGCACCAGGCCGGCGGCAGCTCCGCGCGCGACAGCGGCGTCAGGTCGCGGTAGCCGCCCCGCACTCGCACGTCGGCCGTGCGCCCGCCGAGCAGCAGGTGCAACCGGTCACCGGCCCGTAGCCGGGTGGCGGCCGCCGCGCTGTCGGGCAGCAGCACGCCAGCCCCCCCGGCGTCCTGCAGCACGGTCACGGACTCCGGACCGCCTGGCACCACAGCGAGGGCGACCTCCGCGGCGACGCCGGCCGCGGCGGCGGCGGAGCCGCCGGCGTCGATCGCCTCCCCCTGCGCCGGGGCCAGCAGGGTGCGTCGCGCGGGGCCCGCAGCCAGCGGCGTGTCGGCAAGGGCCGCGGCCGCGAGAGCGTCGTCCGCCGCGTAGGCGCGGGTCGTCGTCGCGCCGCTGGTGATGCGCTCGCCGGTGGCGTCGTCGGCAACGCCGGCGGCCAGCGGCGCCGTCGCCGTGGTGTACGGCGTCACGTTGGCCGCGCAGCGGGTGGCGAGCTGGCGCTGCAGCGCAGCAGTCCCGACGGTGGAGGCGAACAGCGGGGGAGCGGCAGCCGCCGTCGCGAGCACCGCCGCGGCTCCGGCGACGGCCAGCAGCACCGCCGGCTGACGGCGGAGCAGCAAGGGGGCGCGCGTCCAGGGCCGGGTGCCCAGCGCGGCCAGCAGGCCCATCCGGCGACGCTAGCGGGCCCCAGCACCGCGGGCTCGTCGCGGGACTGGCGCGAAACCCGATCGTGACTAGCGGCGCAGCAGCCGCTCGAGCAGCTCGTCGACCGCCGCCTCGGAGCGCTCCGCACCGCTCGGCACCACCAGCTCGGTCGCGTCCAGGAACTCCGCCACCGTCGTGCGCGGCAGGCTGACGCAGCACGGCCGCCCGCCGCGGGCGAGCTCCAGCCAGACCCGGTCCCGCGCCTCGTCGGGGAGGATCTTGACCTCGGCGTCCCCCGTCCTGGTCGTCAGGCCGTAGCGCAGGAAGTCGCGCAGCACCACCCACCGACCGCGGGGCAGGGCCGGGTGGTCCGGTTGGGCGCTCAGCAGCAGCAGCACGGCGAGCGGGTCGTCCTGGCTCCAGACCAGCCGGAGCACCGTGAGGCGGCCGCGACCCGAGGCGCCGCCACCGTCGACGACGACCTCCACCGTGACCTGCGGCCCGGCTGCACCCGCCATCACTCCACGCTACGTCGGGGGCACCGCCGGTGCCGGCCGCGACTAGCGTGGGGCTGGTGCCCGACCCGTCGTCGTTCCGACCGGCGACCGGCACGATTCCCCTCGAGCCCGGCGTCTACAAGTGGCGCGACGAGCACGGCAGGGTGATCTACGTCGGCAAGGCGAAGAGCCTGCGCGGCAGGCTGAACAGTTACTTCCAGGACCTGCACCAGCTGCACCCGCGCACCCAGCAGATGGTCACCTCAGCGGCGTCGCTGGAATGGACCGTGGTGCAGACCGAGGTCGAGGCGCTGCAGCTGGAGTACAGCTGGATCAAGGAGTTCGACCCGCGCTTCAACGTGAAGTACCGCGACGACAAGAGCTACCCCTCGCTCGCCGTCACGGTCGGTGAGGAGTTCCCCCGGCTGCAGGTGATGCGCGGCCCCAAGCGCAAGGGGGTGCGCTACTTCGGGCCCTACGCCCATGCCTGGGCCATCCGGGAGACGCTCGACCTGCTGCTGCGCGTCTTCCCCGCCCGCACCTGCTCCGCGGGGGTCTTCAAGCGCGCCGGCCAGGTCGGGCGGCCGTGCCTGCTGGGCTACATCGACAAGTGCTCGGCCCCCTGTGTCGGCCGCGTCTCCGCCGAACAGCACCGGGCGATCGTCACCGACTTCACCGACTTCATGGCCGGGTCGACGGAGAAGTTCACCCGCCGGCTGGAGCGCGAGATGAAGGCGGCGGCGGCCGGTCAGGACTACGAGCGGGCAGCCCGCCTGCGCGACGACCTGGGGGCGCTGCGCCGGGCGCTGGAGAAGAACGCCGTGGTGCTCGGCGACGGGACCGATGCCGACGTGGTGGCCTTCGCCGCCGATGAGCTCGAGGCGGCCGTGCAGGTGTTCTACGTGCGGGGCGGCCGGGTGCGCGGGCAGCGCGGCTGGGTCGTGGACAAGGTCGAGGACCTGTCCGTGCCCGAGCTGGTCGAGCAGTTCCTCGCGTCGACCTACCTGTCGGAGGCCCCGGACAGCGGTGATGCCGGCGCCGGACCGGACCTGCCCCGCGAGGTGCTGGTGCCGGAGCTGCCGGCGGACGCCGGCGTCGTCGCGGAGCTGCTGTCGCTGCAGCGGGGCTCCCGGGTGGACCTGCGGGTGCCGCAGCGGGGCGACAAGCGGGCCCTCATGGAGACCGTGCAGCGCAACGCCGAACAGGCCTTCCGGCTGCACAAGCTCAAGCGGGCCAGCGACCTCACCGCGCGCAGCCGGGCCCTGTCGGAGCTGCAGGACGCCCTCGAGTTGGCGGACGCGCCGCTGCGCATCGAGTGCTACGACGTGAGCCACGTCCAGGGCACCGACGTCGTGGCCTCCATGGTCGTCTTCGAGGACGGCCTGCCGCGGACCAGCGAGTACCGTCGGTTCGCCCTGCGCGGGGCGGCCAGCGGCGAGACCCACGACGACACGGCCTGGATGCGCGAGGTGATGGAGCGCCGGTTCACCCGCTACCTCGCCGAGCGGCTGCACACCGGCGAGCTCGACCCGGAGACCGGGCGGGCCCGCCGCTTCGCCTACCCGCCCAACCTCGTGGTCGTCGACGGCGGGCCGCCGCAGGTCGCCAGCGCCGCCGAGGTGCTCGCCCGGCTCGGCGTCACCGACGTCGCGCTGGTGGGGCTGGCCAAGCGGCTGGAGGAGGTCTGGCTGCCCGGCCAGGACGACCCGGTGATCCTGCCGCGGACCAGCGAGGGGCTCTACCTGCTGCAGCGGGTGCGCGACGAGGCGCACCGCTTCGCAGTCACCTATCACCGGCAGAAGCGCTCCCGCTCGATGGTGGCGAGCCTGCTCGACGACGTACCCGGTCTCGGCGACGCCCGCCGCAAGCAGCTGCTGCGCCACTTCGGCTCGGTGAAGAAGATGCGCGGCGCGACGGTGCAGGAGATCGCCGACCTGCCCGGCTTCGGCCGCACCACCGCCCAGCGGGTCGTCGCCGCGCTGGCCGTCGGGGAGGTGCTGGCCTCCTGAGCAGCACCGATCCCCGCCTGCCGATCCAGATCGCCATCGTCACCGGCCTGTCCGGCGCCGGCCGCTCCACCGCCGCCAAGTGCCTGGAGGACCTCGGCTGGTTCGTCGTGGACAACCTCCCGCCGGCACTGCTCGCCACCATGGCCGACCTCGGCACCCGCTCGCAGGGCGCGGTCTCGCGCATCGCCGCGGTGGTCGACGTCCGCGGCCGCGCGTTCTTCTCCGACCTGCAGGCAGCCCTCGACGCGCTCGAGGCCCGCGGCGTGCAGCCCCGGGTGCTCTTCCTGGAGGCGAGCACCGAGGCGCTGGTGCGCAGGTTCGAGTCGGTACGCCGGCCACACCCGCTGCAGGAGGGTGACGACCTGGGCGAGGGACCCGCCGACCGGATCGTCGACGGCATCGCCCAGGAGCGCCAGCTGCTGCGCGACCTGCGCGGCGAGGCGGACCTGGTGCTGGACACCACGTCGCTGAACGTGCACGAGCTCCGGGCCACGATCGACGCGGCGTTCGGCACCCCGACGCTCACCCGGCTGCGGGCCACCGTGGTCAGCTTCGGCTACAAGTACGGCCTGCCCGTCGACGCCGACCTCGTCGCGGACTGCCGCTTCCTGCCCAACCCGCACTGGGTGGACGAGCTGCGCGCGCACACCGGCCGGGACGGACCGGTCCGGGACTATGTCCTGGGGTCGCCGGGCGCTGCCGACTTCCTCCGGCAGTACGCCGCGCTGCTGCGCACGGTCGAGGCCGGCTACGAGCGGGAGGGCAAGCGCTGGCTCACCCTGGCCGTCGGCTGCACGGGCGGCAAGCACCGCAGCGTGGCGATGGGGGAGGCGCTGGGGGAGGTCCTCGCCGCCGACGGGGTCGACGTGCGGGTCGTCCACCGCGACCTGGGGCGCGAATGACCGGCCCGCAGGTGGCCGGCCCGCCCCGGGTGGTCTGTCTCGGCGGCGGCCACGGGCTGGCCGTCACGCTCGCGGCCGTCGCGCCGCTGACGCCGTACCTCACCGCGGTCGTCACGGTCGCGGACGACGGCGGCAGCTCCGGCCGGCTGCGCGCCGAGCTGCCGGCGCTGCTGCCACCCGGCGACCTGCGGATGGCGATCTGCGCGCTGGCCGGCGCCGACGAGGTCAGCCAGGGCTGGGCCGCGCTGCTCCAGCACCGCTTCACCTCCACCGGGGAGCTCGGCGGCCACGCGGTCGGCAACCTGCTGCTGGCGGGCCTGCTCGACACCCTGGACGACCCGCTGGCCGCCCTGGACCGGGTCGCCGCCCTCGTCGGTGCCCGGGGGCGGGTGCTCCCGCTGTCGATGGGACCACTCGACATCGAGGCCGACGTGCAGGTCCCCGGCGCCGGCGTGGTGGTCGTGCGGGGCCAGGTCGCCGTCGCCACCGCCCGTGGCAGGGTGCTCGCCGTCCGCTTGCTGCCCCCCGACGCCACGGCAGCGCCGGCGGCCACCGCGGCGGTGCGGGCCGCTGAGTGCGTGCTGCTGGGTCCCGGCTCGCTGTTCACCAGCCAGCTCCCGCACCTGCTCCTGCCGGGGCTGCGCGACGCCTTGTCCGGCCCGGACGGCCCCGACGTCGTCTACGTGCTGAACCTCGCCCCGCAGGCCGGCGAGACCGACGGCATGCCGCCAGCCGGGCACCTGCGGGCGCTGCGCGCGCACGCCCCCGGGCTGCGGGTCGCTGTCGTGCTCGCTGACGAGGCCGCCCTGCCACCGGGCGGCGGCGAGGCGCGCGAGGTCGCGGCCGAGGCGGCGGCCCTCGGCGGCAGGGTGGTGCTGGCGCCGCTGGCCCGCGATGGTGACCCGGTGCGCCATGACCCTGCCAAGCTGTCGACGGCCCTCCGGCCGTTGCTGACGCGGCGGGAGCCGCCCGGCTTGCCCCCGGCGGCCGGGGTCGCGACCGGACCGACGGTGGGAGGGGAGGCGACGTGGCGGCGATGACCTCGGCGGTCAAGGACGAGCTGTCCCGGCTGCCGGTGACCAGGACCAGTGAGCGCCGGGCCGAGGTCTCCGCGCTGCTGCGCTTCGCCAACGGCCTGCATATCGCCGGCGGCCGGGTGGTCGTGGAGGCCGAGCTGGACACCGGCTCGGTGGCCCGGCGGCTCAAGCGCGAGCTCACCGAGGTCTTCGCCTGCGGCAGCGAGACCCACGTGCTCGCCGCGGCCGGGCTGCGGCGCGGCAACCGCTACATCGTGCGGGTCGTGCGCGACGGTGAGGGCCTGGCCCGCCAGACCGGCCTCATCGACCAGCGCGGCCGCCCGGTCCGCGGGCTGCCGACGCAGGTCGTGTCGGGCAGCGTCGGTGACGCGGCGGCCGCGTGGCGAGGCGCCTTCCTGGCCCACGGCTCGCTCACCGAGCCCGGCCGCTCGTCCGCCCTCGAGCTCACCTGCCCCGGCCCGGAGGCGGCCCTGGCCCTGGTGGGTGCGGCCCGGCGCCTCGGCGTCGCCTCCAAGGCACGCGAGGTGCGCGGCATCGACCGGGTGGTGGTGCGCGACGGCGACGCGATCGGGGCGCTGCTGACCCGGCTCGGCGCGATGGAGAGCGTCCTCGTCTGGGAGGAGCGGCGGATGCGCCGCGAGGTCCGCGCCACCGCCAACCGGTTGGCGAACTTCGACGACGCCAACCTGCGCCGCTCGGCCCGGGCGGCGGTCGCCGCCAGCGCCAGGGTCAAGGCTGCGCTGGACATCCTCGGGCCGGACGCGCCCGAGCACCTGATCAGCTCGGGCCGGCTGCGGCTGCAGCACGCCAACGCCTCGCTGGAGGAGCTCGGCACCCTCGCGGACCCGCCGATGACCAAGGACGCGATCGCCGGCCGGATCCGCCGGCTGCTCGCCATGGCCGACCGGCAGGCGGTGGTCACCGGGCAGCCCACGACGGAGTCCTACGTCAGCCCTGACCTCGACGACGACTGAGCCAGCACGGACGACTAGGTTGCTCGGCAAACCCCCAGCAGCAGGCACCAGACAGGGAGCGAGCATGGCGATCCGCGTCGGCATCAACGGGTTCGGCCGCATCGGGCGCAACTACTTCAGGGCGCTGCGCGCGCAGCACCCCGGCGAGGTCGAGATCGTGGCCGCCAACGACCTCGGCGACGTGGCGACGATGGCGCACCTGCTCACCTACGACACCGTCCTCGGCACCCTGGACGCCCCGGTCCAGCACAGTGACTCCGAGATCACCGTCGGCGGGGAGACGCTGCGCATCCTCGCCGAGCGCGACCCGGCGGCCCTGCCGTGGGGGGACCTCGGCGTCGACGTCGTCATCGAGTCGACCGGCCGCTTCACCGACGGCGCGAGCGCGGCGCAGCACCTGGCTGCTGGCGCCAAGAAGGTGATCATCAGCGCCCCGGCGAAGGGCGAGGACCTCACCATCGTCATGGGGGTGAACGACGACCGCTACGACCCGGCCACCCACCACGTGCTGTCCAACGCCTCCTGCACGACCAACTGCGTGGCCCCGATGGCCAAGGTGCTGCACGAGGCCTTCGGGATCGAGCAGGGCTTCATGACCACCATCCACGCCTACACCAACGACCAGGTCATCCTCGACTTCCCGCATAAGGACCTGCGCCGGGCCCGCGCCGCCGCGCAGAACATCATCCCGACCACGACGGGCGCCGCGAAGGCGACCGCGCTGGTGCTGCCCGAGCTCAAGGGCAAGATCGACGGCCTGTCGATGCGGGTGCCGGTGCCGGACGGGTCGGTCACCGACCTGGTGGCCACCTTGTCGCGTGACGTCACGGTGGAGCAGGTCAAGGCGGCCTTCAAGAGCGCCTCGGAGAGCAGCCTGAAGGGATTCCTGGCCTACACCGAGGACGAGATCGTCTCCTCCGACATCGTCGGCACCCCCTGGTCCTGCACCTTCGACGCCAGCCTGACCATGCTCATGGGAGGCAGGACGGTCAAGGTCATCGGCTGGTACGACAACGAGTGGGGGTACTCGTCGCGCCTCGGCGACCTGACGGTGCTCGTCGGGTCCCGGCTGGCGTGAGGTCCGTCGACGACCTGATCGCCGGCGGGATCGAGGGGCGCCGGGTCTTCCTGCGGGCCGACCTGAACGTGCCGTTGGGTGCCGCGAACGGCGATGGGGCGCCGCGCCCGGTCACCGACGACGGCCGCATCCTGGCGGCGCTGCCCACTCTCGCCGCCCTGCGCGACGCCGGCGCCCGCGTGGTCCTGGCCAGCCACCTCGGCCGCCCGAAGGGCATCGACGCCGACTTCTCCCTCGCCTCGGTGGCGGCGCGGCTCGCCGAGCTGCTGCGCGTCCCCGTGCCGCTCGCCGACGACGTCGCCGGCCCCTCTGCGCGGCAGACGGTCGAGGCGCTGGGCGATGGCGACGTCTGCCTGCTGGAAAACCTGCGCTTCGAGCCTGGCGAGACGAGCAGGGACCCGGCCGAGCGCGAGGCGTTCGCCGGCCGGCTGGCCAATCTGGCCGACTGCTACGTCGACGACGCCTTCGGCGCCGTGCACCGGGCCCACGCCAGCGTGACCGGCGTGCCGGCCCTGCTGCCGCACGCCGCCGGGCGGCTGGTGCTGGCCGAGCTCGCCGTCCTGCAGCAGCTCGCCGGGACGCCGCCGCCGCCGTACGTCGTGGTCCTGGGAGGGAGCAAGGTCAGCGACAAGCTCGGCGTGATCCGGGCGCTGCTGCCCAAGGTGGACCGGCTGCTGGTCGGTGGTGGAATGTGCTTCACCTTCCTCCGGGCCCAGGGGCACGAGGTCGGCGCGTCGCTGCTGGAGGCCGACCAGGTGGACACCTGCCGCGAGCTGCTCGCCGACGCGGGGGACCGGCTGGTGCTGCCGGTGGACATCGTGGCCGCCACCGCCTTTGCCGCCGACGCCGATCACGCGGTGGTCGACGCCGACGCGATCCCGGCGGACCGGCTCGGGCTGGACATCGGCCCGCGCACGGTCGAGCTGTTCACCGGCCAGCTCGCCGACGCCCGCACGGTCTTCTGGAACGGCCCGATGGGGGTCTTCGAGCTGACGCCGTTCGCCGCCGGCACCCGCGGCGTCGCCGAGTCCGTCGGGCGCGCGACCCGGCACGGGGCCACCACCGTGGTCGGCGGCGGTGACAGCGCGGCCGCGGTGCGCACGCTGGGCCTGGAGGAGTCGTCGTACTCGCACATCTCGACCGGCGGCGGGGCGTCGCTGGAGTACCTGGAGGGGCGCACCCTCCCCGGGCTGGCGGCGCTGGCATGACCCGCCGGCCACTCGTCGCCGGCAACTGGAAGATGAACCTCAACCACCTCGAGGCGCTGGCGCTGGTCCAGAAACTGGCCTTCTCCGTCACCGACGCCGAGTTGGCAGCCGTCGAGGTGGCCGTCTTCCCGCCGTTCACCGACCTGCGCAGCGTGCAGACCCTGGTCGACGGCGATCGGCTCGCCATGGTCTACGGCGCCCAGGACCTCTCCCAGCACCCGTCCGGTGCCTTCACCGGAGACGTGAGCGGCGCGATGCTCGCGAAGCTGGGCTGCAGCTATGCCATCGTCGGGCACAGCGAGCGGCGCCAGCACCACCACGAGGACGATGCGGTGGTCGGGGCCAAGCTGCTGGCGGCGCTGGCCGTGGGGGTGACCCCCCTCCTCTGCGTGGGGGAGGGGCCCGTCGCGCGCGGCGACGGCGGCCACGTGCAGCATTGCGCCGAGCAGCTGGTCGCCGCCCTGCCTGGCGTGACCAGCCGGCAGGCGTCGACGCTGGTGGTCGCCTACGAGCCGATCTGGGCGATCGGCACCGGCGAGACGGCGACCCCGAACGACGCGCAGGAGGTCTGCGCCGGGCTGCGGCTGGCGCTCGCCGAGCGATTCGACGCCGACGTCGCGGCGGCCGTCCGGGTGCTCTACGGCGGCTCGGTGAAGGCCGCCAACGCCGCGGAGCTGCTCGGGCAGCCCGACGTCGACGGGGCACTCGTGGGTGGGGCGAGCCTGGACGCGGTCGAGTTCGCCGGCATCGTGGGCGCCGCGGCGTAGGTCTGGTGTCGGTCCGGTGTAGGTCATGGGACCGAAAACACGGCGCAACGCCGGGTTCACGGACGTGCATCAGCTTGGTCACGATGCCCCCCCCGACACGCCGAGCGCATCGACACGCCGGGCGCCGGGCTGCACAGTGGGCGCACAACGAGGCCCCACCCGATGGGGTTGAGGCCCTTCCCACCACGAGGCCCGCGCACCCGCGGGCCGAGGAGGCACAGCAGAGTGCGCAGTCCCAAGCGTCTGGCCCTTGCGGCCCCGGTTGCCATGGCCGCCCTGGCCCTGTCCGCGTGCGGCAGCAGCAGCAGCGGCGGTGCCGGCGCCACGCCCGCCCCGTCCGGGTCGTCGGCAGCGTCGGGGTCGTCCGCGGCCGCCTCGACGTCGGCCGGCCCCAGCGCCGTCGCCGACGCCAAGACCGGCGGCACGCTGACCTTTGGTGCCGACCAGGAGCCCACCGGCTTCAACACAGCGACCGACAAGGACAACGGGGTCGCGGCGCAGAACGTCATCGAGTCGGTGATCCCCAACGTCACCATCGGTCAGCCCGACCTCAGCTACAAGTTCGACCCGTACCTGTTCTCGGAGCCGCCCAAGCTCATCTCCAGCGATCCCGAGGTGATCGAGTACAAGGTGAACCCCTTGGCCAAGTGGAGCGACGGGGTCCCGATCGGGCTGGACGACTTCAAGTTCGCGTGGACCACCCTCAACGGCAAGGACAAGGGCTACACCCCGGCCAGCACCACCGGATACGAGGATATTGGCAGCGTCGAGGCGACCGATCCCGCCAAGCAGGACGTCAAGGTCACCTTCGCGAAGAAGTTCGGCGACTGGCAGTCGCTGTTCGGTGTTCCCGGCCTGTACCCCTTCCACATCATCGACGGGCTGAAGAGCAAGTTCGGCGGCGACATCCACAAGGCGTGGTACGACGGGCTGGACAAGGGGATCCCGGTCTCCGGCGGCCCGTTCAAGCTGGAGAGCTACAAGACCGGCGACAGCGCCGTGCTGGTCCGCAATGACGCCTACTGGGGCCCGAAGGCGAAACTGGACAAGATCGTCATCCGCTTCCTGCCGGACTCGACCACCCAGGTGCCGGCCCTGCAAAATAAGGAGGTGCAGCTGATCTACCCGCAGCCGCAGCTGGACCTCGTCTCGCAGGTCAAGCAGATCGCCAGCGTCACCAACCAGACCAGCTTCGGCGCGTCCTTCGAGCACATCGACTTCAACACCAAGAAGCCTGGTCTCGACGACGTGATGGTGCGCAAGGCCATCGCCACCGGGCTGAACCGCGAGAACATCATCGCCAAGACGGTCAAGCAGTTCTCCGACCAGGCCCAGCCGCTGGGCAACCGCATCTGGCTCAACACCCAGAAGCAGTACGAGGACCACGCCGGCAGCTATGGCAAGGGCGACGTCGCCACCGCCAACTCGATGCTGGACGCGGCCGGCTACATGAAGGGCGCGGACGGCGTCCGGGCCAAGGGTGCTGTCAAGCTGTCCTTCAAGTTCACCACCACCGCCGGCAATGCGATCCGTATGACGACCTTCCAGCTCTTTCAGAGCCAGATGAAGGCGCTGGGCATCGACATCCAGCAGGACATCCGGCCGAGCAAGGTCGTCTTCCCGGACCTGGTGGCGCACAAGTTCGACATCGCGCTCTTCGCCTGGGTCGGCACGCCGTTCCCGGTGTCGTCGAACAAGTCGATCTACGTCACCGGCGGCGGCCAGAACTACGGCTTCCTGGCCGACAAGAAGGTCGACGACGCCTTCACGGCGGTCAGCGGTGAGCTCGACCCGGCCAAGGCAGCCGCAGCGGCCAACGACATCGACAAGCTGCTCTGGGACGACATGGTCACCATCCCGCTGTTCCAGAAACCGACGTTCATCGCCTACGACAGCAGCTACGTCAACATCATGGACAACAGCACGTCCGACGGTCCCTTCTTCAACGCCGGGACGTGGGGCCAGAAGGCGGGCTGAGCCAGCCAGCACCAGCACGGCAGGCCAACCTCCGGCCCCGGACCTCCGCGGTCCGGGGCCGGAGGTGTACCGTCACCGACCCAGTAGCACACAGCAGCCAGTCACAGCCGCACCATCCAGCAGAGCACCGGTGAACAGCGGGAGTCCAACGAGGGGCCCCCGGAGACGTGACCGTCCGTCCCGCCCGCGATCGGCCCGGACCCCCGGGCCTCCCAGCCACCCAGCCACCCAGCCACCCAGCCACCCAGGGGCAGCATGCTCATCTTCGTTCTCCGCCGGACCCTCATCTCGATCCCGGTGCTGCTGGCCAGCAGCATCATCGTCTACGCGCTGGTCGCCTACGCCGGCAACCCGCTCGCGGACTTCATCAACAAGAACCCCCCGCCGCCGGCCTTCGCGATCGCCCAGCGGCGCAAGGACCTCGGGCTGGACGAGGCCTTCCCGGTCCGCTACTGGAAGTGGCTCTCGCACTTCGTCCGCGGGGATTTCGGCACGTCCAGCCAGTTCCAGGGGCTCGACGTCGCGGGCGACCTCTGGCACCGGCTCGGGGTGACTACGCTCATGGTGGCGCTGGCGATGGTGCTCGCCGTCGTGTTTGCGATCGTGTCGGGCGTGCTGGCCGCGGTGAAGCAGTACACCACGACCGACTACCTGCTCACATTCCTGGGGTTCGTGTTCCTCTCCGTACCCGTGTTCTTCCTCGCCGGCTTGGTCAAGCAGGGCGCAATTAAGATCAATAACGACACTAAGAGCCAGTCGCTCCTGACGACCGGTGACTCCACGCCACTGACCACCGGGTTCACCAACACGTTCACCGACCGCCTCTCGCACCTCGTGCTGCCAACGATCGCGTTGGCGGCGATCAGCTACGCCACCTGGAGCCGCTTCCAGCGCGCCGCGATGCTGGACGTGCTGAACAGTGACTACATCCGGCTGGCCCGGGCCAAGGGGCTCTCCCGGCGCCGGGTGATGATCCGGCATGCATTGCGGACTGCGCTGATCCCGCTGACGACCGTCGTGGCCATCGACGTGGGGGGCATCCTGGGCGGCGCGGTGCTGACCGAGCGCGTCTTCGTCTGGCACGGCATGGGCGACATGCTGCTGGTCTCGGTGGCCAACCAGGACGTCAACCGGGTGCTCGCCTGGCTGATGGTCAGCGCCCTGCTCGTCATCATCTTCAACCTCATCGCCGACGTGCTCTACGCCTTCCTCGACCCGCGGATCCGCTATGCGTGAGCCTGCGCCGACCGCGCCGAAAGCGGCCGTCACCGCCCCCCGTCCGAGGAGTGCCACGTGACCGACATCGACACCGACGTCACCCCCGTCCGCGGGTCGACCGGCGCGACCGGCCCGGCGCCGGCCGCCCGCAGCGTCGCCGGCGCCGACGCCGCGATGACCCGGGTGCGCGACCGCACCGAGTCGCTCGACCCGATCAAGAGCGACGACACGACGCCGGTGGAGCGCGAGTTCACCGTCGCGACCCGGTCCCAGGGTGCGCTGGTGCTGCGCCGCTTCCTGCAGCACAAGCTCGCCGTCGGCAGCGCTGTCGTGTTCCTCGCCATGGTGATCGTCGCGATCGTCGGCCAGCAGACCTACAAGTACAAGTACAACCAGGACCCCAGCACCGCGAATGACACCTCCGTCCCCCCGTTCACTAAGGGTCACCTGTTTGGCACGGACGAGAAGGGGATCGACCTGTTCGCCGAGATCCTGCGCGGCATCACCACCTCTGTGGAGGTGGGATTGATCGTGGCGGTGCTCTGCACCGGCTTCGGCACCGTCTACGGCGCCGTCGCTGGTTTCTTCGGTGGCGCCGTCGACAACACGCTGATGCGCGTCGTCGACCTGGTGCTGACCCTGCCCGCCCTCGCGGTGCTGCTGCTGCTGTCGGTGAAGTTCGCCGGCGGCGGCAGCGCGATCGCGATCGCGCTGGTGCTGTCGGCGCTGTCGTGGGCCTCCATCAGCCGGGTCATCCGTGGGCTGTTCCTGTCGCTGCGGGAGAAGGAGTTCATCGAGGCGGCCCGGGCGCTCGGCGCCAGCAACAGCCGCATCATCTTCCGCCACCTGCTGCCGAATGCGGTCGGGCCGATCATCGTCAACGGCACGATCTTCGTCGCGCTCGCGATCCTGACCGAGGCCGGCCTGTCCTTCCTCGGGTTCGGCATCAAGTTCCCCGACGTGAGCCTCGGCCTGCTCATCAGCAGCGGCATCAGCGCCGCCGACACCCGGCCCTGGTTGTTCTATTTCCCCGGCGTCACGCTGGTGATCATCGCCATCTGCATCAACTTCATCGGCGACGGCCTCCGCGACGCCCTCGACCCGCAGCAACGGGTCCGCCAGTGAGCGAGCTGCGCTCCACCGGCGAGGTCGGCACGGACCAAGCGCGCACCGACCAAGCGCGCACCGTGGTCGAGGACACCAGCCCCGTCCGCACGCCCGGTCGCGAGCCGGTCCTCGAGGTCACCGATCTGACCGTGGACTTCCCGAGTGACGACGGCGTGGTGCACGCCGTTCGCGGCGTCAGCTACGCCGTCGGACCCGGCGAGGTGCTCGGGATCGTCGGCGAGTCCGGCTCCGGCAAGTCGGTGACCTCGCTGGCGGTGATGGGGCTGTTGCCCACCTCCGCCCGGGTCGGCGGGTCGGTCCGCTACCGCGGCCGCGAGCTGCTGGGCCTGTCGGACAAGGAGATGACGAAGATCCGCGGGGGCCGGGTCGCGATGGTCTTCCAGGACCCGATGACCTCGCTGAACCCCGTCTACAGCGTCGGCTGGCAGATCGCCGAGGGCGTGCTCGCGCACAACGACGTGAGCAAGGCCGAGGCCCGGACGCGAGCCGGGGACCTGCTGTCGCTGGTCGGCATTCCCAATCCCCGGGAGCGGCTGGACAACTACCCGCACGAGTTCTCCGGCGGCATGCGCCAGCGGGTCGTGATCGCGATCGCGATGGCCAACGACCCGGACGTGATCATCGCCGACGAGCCGACGACGGCGCTCGACGTCACGGTGCAGGCGCAGATCATGGAAACCCTGGAGAAGGCCCAGGAGGAGACCGACGCCGCGATCGTGCTGATCACCCATGACCTGGGCGTGATCGCCGGCACGGCCGACCGGGTGCTGGTGATGTACGCCGGGCGACCCGTCGAGGTGGGCAGCGTCGACGACGTGTTCTACCGCGCCAGGATGCCCTACACCGTGGGCCTGATCGGCAGCCTGCCGCGGCTGGACGCGGCCGGCAAGGACCGGCTGACCCCGATCGTCGGGTCCCCGCCGTCGCTGATCAACCTCCCGCCGGGCTGCCCCTTCGGCCCGCGCTGTCCGCTGCACCGGGCCGCCTGCGACCTCAGCGAGCCTCCGCTGCTGGTCGTGGAGGGGTTGGACCACTCCGCCGCCTGCCACTTCAGCGACGAGCTCACGGCTGACACCGTCGCCGAGGACCTCTTCGCCCTCACGGCACACGACGAGTTGGTGCCGCCGGTCGAGTCGAGCACCGACGAGACCGGCGCCGACGTGGCCGCTCGCCGTACGGCGGGCACGCCGTGACCGCCGCTCCCGCCCCGGCGTACGTCGAGGACCGGCCCGATCCGCAGGCGCGCGGTGCCGAGCCGATTCTGGTCGTGCGCGACCTCGTGAAGTTCTTCCCGATCCGGGCCGGCCTGCTGCGACGCGTGGTCGGCGGCGTCCAGGCCGTGTCGGGTGTCAGCTTCGAGCTCTACCCCGGCGAGACCCTGGGCGTGGTGGGGGAGTCCGGCTGCGGCAAGAGCACCACCGGCCGCGCGCTGCTCAACCTGCAGAAGCCGACGTCCGGGTCGGTCCTGTTCAGGGGTCGGGAGATCGCCGGGCTGTCCGCGGCCGAGATGCGACCGTTGCGGCGCGACCTGCAGGTGGTCTTCCAGGACCCCTACGCCTCGCTGAACCCGCGCATGACCGTCGCCGACATCGTGGCCGAGCCGCTGGTCATCCACGCTGTCGTGAGCGGCAAGCAGGCGCGGCGTCAGCGGGTGCGCGAGCTGCTGGCCACCGTCGGGCTCAACCCCGAGCGCGGCAGCCGCTACGCGCACGAATTCTCCGGCGGCCAGCGCCAGCGCATCGGGATCGCCCGCGCCCTCGCCCTCGAGCCCAAGGTGCTGATCCTGGACGAGCCGGTGAGCGCGCTGGACGTGTCCATCCAGGCCGGCGTGGTCAACCTGCTGGAGGACCTGCAGGAGCGGATGGGGCTGTCCTACGTCTTCATCGCCCACGATCTGTCGGTGGTCCGCCACATCGCCCACCGGGTCGCCGTCATGTACCTCGGGCGCATCGTGGAGATCGCCGACACCGATGCGCTGTTCGACGCGCCGACTCACCCCTACACGCAGGCGCTGATCTCCGCGATCCCCGTGCCGGACCCGCGCAAGGAGCGGGCCAGGCAGCGCATCGTGATCACCGGTGACGTGCCGAGCCCGGCCAACCCGCCGTCGGGCTGCCACTTCCGCACCCGCTGCCAGGTCTTCCGCGACCTGCTGACCGACGAGCAGCGGCGCGCGTGCACCGACAGCTACCCCGAGCTGGTGGACCGGGGCACCGGTCACCCGACTGCCTGTCACTACGCCGAGGCGCGCGCCCTCGTCTGACGCTCGTGTGGCCTCGCGGTGACGGGGCGGTCACGACACAGCCACGAGAATGTGTCCGACGCCCCCCGCTCGGGCCGTCCGGCTCTATGGTCCGCTCACACGTGGTCCGACCCGCGGACCCGGGGGAACCCCAGGGGACTCACATGCGACGACTCCGAGGGCGCGCGATCGGCGCCCTGGTCGTGTCTGCCGGCCTGCTCGCCACCGCGGCCTGCGGCAGCTCCAGCAAGAGCTCGACGACCACCGGCGCGGGTGCCACCAGCTCGCCGCAGAGCCAGGACAACCTCGCCAAGGGCGGGGTGCTCAAGATCGTGTCCCAGGGCGACGTGGGGAACCTCGACACCAGCCAGGCCTACGAGGTGGTGGCGTGGACCCTGGACCGGGCCTTCACCCGGCAACTGGTCTCCTACGCCGGCAGCCCCGAGTCGCTGGGCAAGGACACCGAGGCCAAGCCCGACCTGGCGGAGAAGGTCGACACCAGTCCCGACGGCCTCACCTACACCTTTACCCTGCGCGACGGCGTGCACTACACCGGCCCCACCCAGCGGGCGATCACGTCCAAGGACTTCACCTACGCCATCAAGCGGCTCTGCGACCCCAACGGCGCGTCCGGCGCGATCAACTACTTCACCGCCACGATCAAGGGGCTGACGACCTTCTGCGACGGCTTCGCGAAGATCAAGACCGGCGATCCGGCGGCGGTCAAGACCTACATCGACGGCAACCAGGTCAGCGGCATCGCCACCCCCGACGACAAGACGCTCGTCTTCTCGCTCAACCAGAAGGCCGGCGACTTCCTCAACATCCTGGCGCTGCCGTTCGCGACGCCGCAGCCGGAGGAGGTCATCTCGCCCTATCTCACCGACTCCAAGGATTACCGGGCCCACGCGGTCTCCAGTGGCCCTTACACCCTGACGTCCTACGTCGCGGACAAGTCCTTCGACTTCAAGCGCGTCCCCGACTTCGATCCCGCGAAGGACCCGCTGCGCAAGGCCTACGTCGACGAGATCCAGGTCAACGAGACGGTCGGCGACGATGCCACCGAGTTCGAGCAGATCCAGGCCGGCACCGCCGACCTGTCCCTGGACGTGACGGCCCCACCGCTGCCCGTCGTGCAGAAGCTGAAGATCACCAACGACCCCACGTTGCGGCTGTCGCCGGAAGGACGCAACGACTACCTGGTCTTCAACCTGCGCAAGACGGTCACGTCCCCGTGCGGAATGGCGCTCACCAAGCCCGCCGTGCGGCAGGCCTTCGCCTATGCCGTCAACAAGACGAGTGCCGTGCAGATCCTCGGCGGCTCGATCTCCGCCAAGCCGACCGGCCAGCTGCTCACCAGCACGATCACCGGCTTCAGGCCGGCCGACCTCTACAACACGCCGGGCAGCAAGGGCGACCCGGTGAAGGCCAAGGCCATGCTCGCCGCCGCCGGCTACCCGAACGGCCTGACCTGCACCTACCTCTACCGGGACAAGAGCAAGGGCAGTGACCTGGCCGCGGCGAACCAGCAGGACCTGAAGGCCTCCGGGATCACATTGAAGCTGAACAAGGTGCCCAACGCCGACTTCTACTCCAAGCACCTGCAGGACCCGGCCGTCAACGACTGGGACCTCGCCTTCCCGGGCTGGTCACCGGACTGGCAGGGCAACGCCGGCCGCAGCTTCTTCGCGCCGCTGGTGCAGACCAACTGCACCAAGGGCACGAGCAACTACGGCTGCTACACCAATCCGACGCTCGACAAGACGCTGACCGACGCGCTGGCCTCGAACGACCCGTCCGGTGCGTACGCAACGATCGACGACCTGGTGAGCAAGGACGAGCCGCTCGTGCCGATGGTCGAGCGCTCCGCGGTCACCATCAGCTCCGCCCGGCTGAAGGGCTTCCGCTGGTTCAACTTCGCCGACAACGCCGACATCGCGAACGTGTCGGTCAACTGAGCGGTCACCCGACCAACTTCCTAGCGACCGAGGGTCGCTAGCCCAGGGCGGTGCCACCCGGACCTTCTTGGTGGCGCCGCCCTGGGCCGTGTCGCAGCACCCGGCAGCACCCGGCAGCGAGGAGCACCGCGTGGCCCTGCTCGAGGTCGACGACCTGCGGGTGGACTTCAGCACCGAGGACGGGCTCCTGCATGCCGTCCAGGGCCTGTCCTTCAGCCTCGACGCCGGCAGCACGCTGGCGATCGTGGGGGAGTCCGGCTCCGGCAAGAGTGTGGCCACCCAGACCATGGTCGGGCTCACCCGGGGGGCACAGGTCACCGGTCGCGCGGTCTTCGACGGCGAGGACCTGCTCACCATGGCCGCCGAGCGGCTGCGTCGGCTGCGCGGTGATGCCATCGGCTTCGTCTTCCAGGACCCGCTGACCTCCCTGCACCCGCAGTACAAGATCGGCTGGCAGATCGAGGAGGTGCTGCAGGCGCACCGTCACATCGCCAACGGTCCGGCCCGCGGCAAGGCGATCGACCTGCTCACCCAGGTGGGCATCCCGCAGCCCGACCGGCGGGTCGACGACTACCCGCACCAGTTCTCCGGGGGCATGCGGCAGCGCGCGATGATCGCCATGGCGCTGGCGCTGGACCCGCGGCTGCTCATCGCCGACGAGCCGACGACGGCCCTCGACGTCACGGTGCAGGCCCAGGTGCTCGACCTGATGCGCCGCCTGCAGTCCCAGCACGGCAGCGCGTTGCTGATCATCACCCACGACCTCGGCGTGGTCGCCGACCTGGCCGACGACGTGCTGGTGATGTACGCCGGGCGGGCGGTCGAGGTCGCCGACCGCCGTTCGCTCTATTACCGGCAGCACCACCCCTACACGGTGGGCTTGCTCGGATCGGTCCCCTCGGCCGCCGGCACGGGCCGCGGCAGCCGGCTGGTGCCGATCCAGGGCTCCCCGCCCTCGCTGCTGCGGCTCCCCCCCGGCTGCCCCTTCCACCCCCGCTGCCCCTACGTCATGGACGTCTGCACCACCGACCGCCCGGAGCTCCAGCCGATCGCTGGCGGCGCGAGCGGGCACCGGTCGGCCTGCCACCTCCCCGAGGACGCGCTGGGTCGCGGACCCGATGCGGAGCGGCTGCGGGTCGAGGCCGCAGGCGCCCACCGAGCCGTCGGCGGTCCGGCCGAGCGGCTGCTGGCCGGCCGCGGTGAGGGAGGCGAACCGACGCCCGTCGGTGGACCGCCGCCGGCCGCTGCCCTCGCGCCGACGGTGGGCACTGCGGGCCCGGTGACCGCCGAGGTCGAGGCCCCGTCCCGGCCGGCGGCCCGCCGCGTCGGCACGGGACGCACAGGAGGCACCGGGGGCACCGGGGGCACAGGGGGCACGGGGTGACCGCCCCGCCTGCCCCGCTGCTCTCCTTGCGGGGGGTCACCAAGCACTTCCCGGTCACGGCTGGCCTGCTCCGCAAGACCGTGGGGACGGTCCGGGCGGTCGACGGGGTGGACCTCGACCTGCGCCCGGGGGAGACGCTGGGCCTGGTCGGCGAGTCCGGTTGCGGCAAGTCGACGTTGGCACGGCTGATCACCGGCCTGATCCCGGTGACCGCCGGCTCCGTGGTGTTCGAGGGCCGGGAGATCACCGGTCTCTCCCGCGGGCAGATGCAGCCGCTGCGCCGGGAGATGCAGATGATCTTCCAGGACCCCTACGGCTCGCTCAATCCCCGTCGGCGGGTCGGGTCGATCATCGGCGACCCGTTCGACATCCACGGCCTCGCCGATGGCATCGAGCGGCAGCGCCGGGTGCAGGAGCTGATGGAGCTGGTGGGTCTCAACCCCGAGCACTACAACCGCTTCCCGTCCGACTTCTCCGGGGGGCAGCGGCAGCGCATCGGGATCGCCAGGGCATTGGCCCTCAAGCCCAGGCTGCTGGTCTGCGACGAGCCGGTGTCGGCGCTGGACGTCAGCATCCAGGCCCAGGTGGTCAACCTGCTCGCCGACCTGCAGGCCGAGCTCGGGCTGGCCTACATCTTCATCGCGCACGACCTGTCGGTGGTCCGGCACGTCAGCGACCGGGTCGCGGTGATGTATCTGGGCAAGGTCGTGGAGATCGCCGACGGCGAGCAGCTCTACGCCCGGCCACGCCACCCGTACACCAATGCGCTGCTGTCGGCGGTGCCCGTCGCGGACCCCGACGAGGCCGACCGCAGGCAGCGCGTGGTCCTGGTCGGCGACGTGCCGAGCCCGCTCGATCCACCGAGCGGCTGCCGCTTCCATCCACGCTGTCCCAAGGCGCAGGATCGCTGCAGCATCGAGGAGCCGGTGCTGACCAGTGGCGGCGGCCCCCGTGCGGAGCCCGGCGACGACGAGCCGACGGACGGCGACGCGGCGGCCTGCCACTTCCCGGTGCTGCCGGGCGAGGATCTGACCCGCGCCGTGAGCACCCTCACCGGGGTCGCGGCGACCGGGACGGTGCTCACGACCGAGGACGCCGTCGCCACGGCAGGGGAGAGCGCGACATGAGCAGCGGCGACATGCGGACCCGCGAGACGATGGAGGGGGTCGCCGACGACGACGTCCGGGTCGAGCTGACCACCCCCGGTGTCCCGGGCGGGGTGCCGGTGGCGCCCGTCGACATCATCGGGCGCACGCCCCTCGCGCTGGCCTGGGCTCGCCTGCGGCACGACCGGGTAGCCCTCGGCGCCGGGGTGCTGCTGGTGCTGCTGGTGCTGCTCGCCGTCCTGGCGCCGCTCGTCTCCCACCTCGTCGGCCACGGGCCGGACCAGCAGTTCCGTGAGAACGGGCTCGACCCGTCCGGCCTGCCGGTCGGGCCGAGCGGGACCTTCCTGCTGGGTACGGACAACAACGGGCGCGACGTCCTGGTCCGGACCCTCTACGGCGCCAGGATCTCGCTGTTGATCGGGGTCGTCTCCACCGCGATCGCGCTGGTCGTCGGCACGACCATCGGCCTGATCGCCGGCTTCCTCGGCGGTCGCACCGACGGGGTGCTGTCCAGGGTGATCGACATCTTCCTGAGCTTCCCCTTCCTGGTGACCGCGCTGACCCTGGTCACGTTGAACAACGACGCCAACGGCCAACCGCGGCTCAACCCGGTGATCCTCGTGATGGCCGTCATCGCGATCTTCAGCTGGACCTATTTCGCCCGCCTCGTCCGCGGCCAGGTGCTCTCCCTGCGAGAGCGCGAGTTCGTCGAGGCGGCGCGCTCCCTCGGGGCTTCGCCGCTGCGCATCATGCGGGTCGACATCCTGCCCAACCTCGTCGCGCCCGTCATCGTGTTCTCCACGCTGCAGGTCCCCGTGAACATCGTGCTGGAGGCCACCCTGTCCTTCCTCGGAGTGGGCGTGCGGGTCCCCACCGCCTCGTGGGGCAACATGCTGTCCGACGCGCAAGCTAGCGGGGTCTACACGGTGGCCCCCTGGTTCCTCCTCGGCCCTGGCGTGGCCCTGCTGCTCACGGTGCTCGGATTCAACCTGCTGGGCGACGGGCTGCGCGACGCCCTCGACCCGCGTTCCAGCCGCACGATGGCGAAGGGCTGAGGCGGTGCTCGGCTTCGCTGCCCGGCGGGTGGGGAACCTGCTGTTCACCCTGATCGTGATCGCCGTCGTCGTCTTCGGGTTGAACCACATCGCCAGCGGCGACGTCTCCGCGTTGCTGGCCCCGAAGGGCGCCGACGCGGCGCGCATCGCGCAGATCCGCACCAACCTGCACCTCGACGACCCGCTCTACCTGCAGTTCTGGCACTTCCTGACCCGCGGGCCGGACGTGCAGGGCACCAAGACCGGGCTGCTGCACTGGCCACCCAGCCTCGGTTACTCCTACAAGAAGGAGCGGCCGGTCCTCGACGTCATCCTGGACAAGCTGCCGGCCACCGCCAGCCTCGCGACGGGTGCCCTGGTCATCTGGCTGGTCATCTCCATCCCGATCGGCGTGCTCGCGGCCACCAAGCCGCGCTCCATCCGGGACCGGGTGACGACCGGGATCACCCTGGTGGGCCTGAGCTTCCCGACGTTCCTGCTCGGCCTGCTGTTCTCCTACCTCTTCTTTTACCAGTTCACCATCCACGGGCTCAAGATCTTCCCGCCGGGGAGCTACGTCGCGCTCACCGACGACCCGGCCGAGTGGGCCCACCACCTGGTCCTACCGTGGCTGACGCTGGCGCTGACGCTGGCGGCGGTCTACGTCCGCATCACCCGGGGCTCGATGCTGGAGGTGCTCGGCGAGGACTACATCCGAACCGCACGCGCCAAGGGGTTGCGGGAGGGCCGGGTGGTCTACAAGCACGCGTTGCGCAGCGCGCTGACGCCGGTGGTCACCCTGGCGGGGATCGACTTCGCCACCCTGCTCGGGGGCGCCATCGTCACCGAGCAGGTGTGGGGCATCGACGGGGTCGGTCGACTCGCGGTGTCCTCGGTCGGCCAGGGCGACCTGCCGGTGGTCGTCGGCGTCACCCTGCTCGCGAGCGCCTTTTTTGTGTCAGCCAACGCGCTCGTCGACGTGCTCTACGCGGTGCTGGACGCCCGCGTGCGCGTGGCGTGAGGAGCGGGGCGCCGACGCGTACGACGGTGACGACCCTGCTGTCCGCGGTCGTGCTCGTGGGTTGCAGCGCCGGTGCGCCGAAAAGCACTCCCGCTCCCGGCCCGTCGGCGGGGGGAAGCACCGCCGGGCCACGCGCCGGCGGCACGGTGCGGGTGGTCGTGCCGGCGGGTCCCACCGGCCTGGGCCACCTCGACCCCGCGCTGGCCGGCACCCCGGCCGAGCGGGAGCTGCTGTCGGTGACCAGCCGCCAGCTGGTCGCCTACCCCAGCAGCGAGTCGCTCGCCGCCCGGCAGGACCCGGTGGCCGACGTGAGCCTGTTCCCCGACGCGAGCGACGACAAGACGTCGTACAGCTTCCGGTTGCGCGACGTGCGCTGGCCGGCTCCGATCGACCGGGCGGTGCGGGCCACAGACGTGATCTACGGCGTGAAGCGGCTCTGCTGGCCCGGCCGGTCCTCGCCGGCGTTGGCACTGCTGGAGCGCGACATCGTCGGCCTGACCGACTTCTGCGCCGGGTTGGCAGCGGCCGCGCCGACCGGCCAACCAGGGCAGGTGCGGAGCTGGCTGGACAGCCACGAGATCGCCGGCCTCCGGGCCAGGGACGTCACCACCGTCACCATCGCCGTCCAGCACCCGGTGGGCGACTTCCTCAACACGCTGGCCCTTCCCGAGGTCGCACCGCTGCCGGAGGAGGCCGTGGGCGACGACGTCCCGGACTCGCCCTCGCTGCGCGCGCACCTGCCGGCACTGGGGCCCTACCGCTACCCCGTCGCCGGCAGCGGGGCCGACGCCGGCGCGCTGGTACTCGAGCGCAACCCGGCGTGGCAACCCGAGACCGACCCGCTGCGACGCGCATACCCCGACCGCATCGTGGTGCGCACCGTTTCCGACCCGGCTGCCGCCGCGGGTGAGGTCGCGGCCGGGCGGGCCGACCTCGTGCTCGGCGGGCTCGACCCGCAGGTGGTGGCGCACGCGGTCGCGCACCCGGCAACCGACCCGATGGTCCGGGCGACCGCGCAGGCGAGCCTCGCCTACCTGCTGGTGGCTGCGCCCACCAACACCTGCGGCCGGGCGTTTGCCGACGAGCGGCTGCGGCGCGCGCTCGGGCTGGGACTCGACCGTGGGGCACTGGCCGCGGCGGACGGCGCCCCGCTGCTGGCGCGTCCGGCGGGCGGGCTGCTGCCGCCCGGGGTGCTGGGCAGCGACGGGGCGACGTCCCGCCCAGCGGACCCGTTCGCCACGCCCGGGCAGGGCGGGGACCCGGCCGTCGCTCGCTCGCTGCTGGCCGCGGCCAGGCCCGCCGTGCGGGCCTCCCGGCCGCTGCGCTGCACGCTCAGCATCACGGCCCCGGAGCTGGCCCCGCTCGCCCGCGCGCTGATCGGCCAGGCCGCCACCCTCGGCATCCGCCTCGAGCAGGTGGGCAGCAGCCGGCGTGGTGACCTGACGCTGCGGCGGTTCACCGCGCCCTGGCACGGCAACGCGGCCCGCGGCCTGCTCGCCTCGCTGCTCGTGCGCTGCGCGAAACCGGGCTGCTATGCGGGGCCGCCCGGCTCCACCGAGGCGTCCTCGGCGGCGACCGCGGCGGTGGAGGAGGCGCAGGCCGAGAACGACCCGAACATCGCCGCGGCGCGCTGGGCCGACGCAGCGGCGCTCGTGCTGGCCACCGCGCCCGTGGTCCCCCTCGTCACCGGCCGCCGGCTCTCCCTGGCGGGTCAGCGGGTCTCGGCGTTCCGCTGGTCGAACCTGTCCGGCGATGCCGACCTGGCCACCGTGGCCGTGCGGGCTCGCTGATGTCCGGCGCCGGTTAGTCTGGCCGCATGCTCGGGACCCTCCAGGTGGTCGTCGTCGTGGCCAGCGTGCTGATGACCGTGCTGATCCTGCTGCACCGTGGCAAGGGCGGTGGCCTGTCGAACCTGTTCGGCGGCGGCGTCTCCAGCTCGCTCGGCGGGTCCTCGGTGGTGGAGCGCAACCTCGACCGGCTGACCATCATCACCGGGGTCGTGTGGTTCCTGTCGATCATCGGGATCGGCCTGCTCGCCCCCACCCACTAGCGCGTCAGGCAGAGCCCGAACACCAGAGCAGAGGGAGTACGACGTGGTGGGTGGCAGCGCGATCCGGGGCAGCCGGGTCGGGGCAGGGCCGATGGGTGAGACCGAGCGGGGCGACTCCGCCCCGCGTCAGCGGGTGACCTTCTGGTGCGCCAACGACCACGAGAGCAGCCCGTCGTTCTCCGACGAGGCGACGCTGCCCGAGACCTGGGACTGTCCGCGCTGCGGCTGCCCGGCCGGCCGTGACCGGGAGAACCCGCCGGCGCCCCCCCGCAACGAGCCCTACAAGACCCACCTGGCCTACGTCCGCGAGCGCCGCAGCGAGGCTGACGGCGAGGCCCTTCTCCAGGAGGCGCTCGCCAAGCTCCGCGGCGCCTAACGGGGAGGCAGGCGGCCCGTCAGTAGCACACCGCATGCTACCATGGTGACATGGAACGCATAGGTGTGCGGGAGCTACGTCAACACGCCTCGCGATACCTGGACCTGGTCAAGGCAGGGGAGACGGTCGAGGTGACCGAGCGCGGGACCCTGGTCGCGCTGCTGTCGCCGCCGTCGCCGGGCAGGAGCGCCCGTGACCGACTGGTTGCCGCCGGCAGGCTGCTCCCGGCGTCCGCGCCAACCGGCCGCCTTCGGACCGGGAGGCCGGTGCCGGTCGCCGGCGGCCCGAGCAATCAGGACCTGCTCGATGCCGGCCGCGAGGAGCGGCTGTGATCTACCTCGACTCCTCCGCGGTGATGAAGGTGGTTCGCGCCGAGGAGGAGTCCGACGCCCTGCGGGAGTGGTTGGTGACGCGGGCCGACGAGGCAGTGGTGACGAGCGAGCTGGGGCGGGTCGAGGTCCTGCGTGCCGCGGGCCGGCTGGGCGCCGGGGCCGCGGCCGAGGCACGCGCGGTCCTGGGAGACGTCGACCTCGTCCCTCTCGACCGGGCCGTCCAGGACCTCGCCGCCGAGGTGGGCGGCCCGCTGCTCCGGACCCTAGACGCAGTGCACCTGGCGTCTGCCCTGGTGCTGGGGGATGCCGTCAGCGCCGTTGTCTGCTACGACGTCCGGCTGGCCGATGCGGCCCGGGCCGCCGGCCTGACCGTCGCGACCCCCGCCCCGCCCCCGTCGGCGCCGGAGGCCTGAGCGGTCGGGCACCGCCTCACGGCAGCTGTGCGGCGGCCGCGAGGTCGAGCAGCCAGAGCGTGCGGTGAGTCGCCCGAACGCCGGCCACAGGCACCGCCTGCGGCGTGGCACCGCCTGCGGCCGCCGCCATTGCCGCGGCCTTGTCCCCGCCGCTGACCACCAGCCAGGCCTCGCGGGCCCTGGCCATCGCCGGCAGCGTCAAGGTGACCCGCACCGGCGGCGGCTTGGGGCAGCCGTGCACGCCGACGACGAGCCGCTCGCCCTCGCGCACCGCCGGGGAGTCGGGGAAGATCGAGCCCACGTGGCCCTCCGGGCCGACGCCCAGCAGCAGCACGTCCGGCGGGTCGGCGGGGCCGAAGACCGCGGCATAGGCGGCGGCGGCGTCCTCCACGGTGGCGACCTCCCCGGCGGCGGGGACGGCGTGCACCCGGGCCGGGTCGACGTCGACGACCGACAGCAGGGCCTCCGTGGCCTGCAGCTCGTTGCGCTCCGGGTCGTCGCGCGGGACGAACCGCTCGTCGCCCCACCACACGTCCACCCGGGCCCAGTCCACGGCGGAGCGGGCCGGGGACGCCGCAACCTCGGCCAGCACCCGGGTGCCGATACCCCCGCCGGTGAGCACCACCGAAGCAGTGCCCCGCGCGGCCTGCGCATCGGCCAGCGCCGCCAGCAGCCGTGCCGCGGTGAGGACGGCGAGGATGTCGGCGGTGGGGTGTACGACGACGAGCGCCCCGGCCGCCCCTGTGCTCACGTCCCCGCCCCGCTCATGTCCCGCCCCGCTCATGTCCCCGCCCCGACGGCCACGATCCCGGCGAGGGCGTCGGCGTAGGGCTCGTCGGCCCCCAGCCGGGCCAGCTCCTCGGCGAGCAGATCGGCGAGGGCGCGGATCGGCAGCGGCAGCTGACGGTCCGGCTCCCCCGTGCGGGTCAGCGTCGCCGTGTGCCCGTCCGGGCGGGTGAGCACGACCTCGACGGGTCCGCTGCCACCCGCCCCGTCGGCGGCGAGCCGGATCTCGGTGATCGCCGGGCCCGGCCCGTCGGCGACCACGACGGACACGCCCAGCCGGACCTGCAGCCAGGAGGCCATCAGTGCCGCGGAGGGGTTGCCATGCTCCGTGACCACCGTGGCCGCGGTGACGGAGCCCGGCAGGGCATCGGTGACGGCTGCCACCACCGACCGCCAGAGCGTGTCCCGGGTCCAGGCCAGGTCGGTGTCACCCGGCTGGTACTGCTGCGCACGGGCCAGCAGCGACGCCCTCGGGTCCGCGGCCAGATAGGTGTCGGTGACCCGCCGGCTCGCCAGCACGCCGATCGGCTCCCCGGCCGGGTCCTCCGGCGGCGGCCCGGCCCACCAGGCCACCACCGGCGTGTCGGGGGCGAGCAGCGGCAGCACCACGGAGTCGGCGTGCGCGACGAGCTCGCCGGACAGGCGCAGCAGCACGGCCTCGCCAGGACCGCTCTGGCCGCCGACGCTCACCTCGGCGTCCAGCCGCGCCGGGCCCGACTCGTCCCCCGGCACCACGGCGATCACCCGGCACGGGTGCGCCATCGAGGCGGCGCGTGCAGCCGCGACGGTCGCTTCCACGTGCTCGGCGTCGACGATCACGACGAAGGTCAGCACCAGCCCGATGGTCACGGCGCCGGCCGCCCTGCGCTCGGCCGCCATCGCCGCCGCGACCTCGGCGGAGCTGGTGTCGGTCAGCTGCGCGGTCACGCCCGCCGCCAGGCGCGTCCGTCGCGTTCCAGCATCCGCTCGGCACCCGACGGGCCCCACGTGCCGGCGGCGTAGGGCTCGGGCTCGGTGCCGGCCCAGTGCTCCTCCAGCGGGTCGATCACATTCCAGCTGGCCTCCACCTCCTCGGTGGTGGGGAACAGCGACCCGTCGCCGAGGAGCACGTCGAGGATGAGCCGCTCATAGGCCTCGGGGGAGCTCTCGGTGAACGCGTCGGAATAGGAGAAGTCCATCGACACGTCGCGGACCTCCATCGCCGACCCCGGGACCTTCGAGCCGAAGCGCAACGTGATGCCCTCGTCGGGCTGCACCCGGATCACCAGCTGGTTCTGGCCCAGCTCCTCGGTGTCGGTCGCGGCGAAAGGCAGGTGCGGGGCGCGCCGGAACTGCACGGCGATCTCGGTCACCCGACGGGGCAGCCGCTTGCCGGTGCGCAGGTAGAACGGCACGCCGGCCCAGCGCCGGTTGTCGATCGACAGCCGCACGGCGGCGTAGGTCTCGGTGCTCGAGTCGGACGGGACGTCGGCCTCCTGGCGGTAGCCCTCGACGTGCCGGCCGCCCAGCCAGCCGGCCGTGTACTGCCCCCGCACGGCGTAGCTGCCGAGGTCCTCCGGGAGCCGGACCGCGGAGAGCACCTTGCGCTTCTCGGTGCGCAGGCTGTCGGCGTCGAAGCTGAACGGCTCCTCCATGGCGGTGAGCGCAAGCAGCTGCAGGAGGTGGTTCTGCAGCACGTCGCGGGCAGCACCGGCGCCGTCGTAGAAGCCGGCACGGCTGCCGATCCCGACGTCCTCGGCCATGGTGATCTGCACGGCGTCGACGTAGTTGTTGTTCCAGATCGGCTCGAACATCGCGTTGGCGAAGCGCAGCGCCAGCAGGTTCTGGACCGTCTCCTTGCCGAGGTAGTGGTCGATCCGGAAGACCGAGGCGGGGCTGAAGACGTCGTCCACGAGGGTGTTGAGGCTGCGGGCGCTGGCCAGGTCGTGGCCGAACGGCTTCTCCACCACCACCCGGCGCCAGCCGCCGGACAACTGGTCGTCGGCCAACCCGGTGCGCTGCATCTGGGTCAGCACCGCGGGGAAGGCCGGCGGCGGGATCGACAGGTAGAAGGCGGCGTTGCCGGCCACGCCGTGGGCCTTGCTCTCCGAGGCCAGCGTGTCGCGCAGCAGGTCGAAGGCGTCGTCGTCGTCGAAGGAGCCGGGGATGAAGCGGGTGGCGTCGCTGATGCGCTGCCAGACGTCGTCGTGCCAGGGGGTCCGGGCGCCGGCCTGGGCGTGCTTCCTGGCCATGTCGGCGAAGTCCCCGTCGCCCCAGTCCCGGCGCGCGAAGCCCAGCAGCAGGAACCCGGGGGGCAGCAGACCACGGTTGCCGAGGTCGTAGACCGCTGGCAGCAGCTTCTTCCGAGCAAGATCACCGGTGACCCCGAAGACCACGAGCGCGCAGGGGTCCGGCAGCCGGGGGAGCCGGCGGTCCCGCGGGTCGCGCAGCGGGTTGGCGGTCGCGTCGGCGCCACCGAGCTTCACAGGCGGCCGGCCGCGGAGAGCAGGGCTGCGACGCCGGCCCACCGGTCGCTCAGGTGCAGGCGTACGGCGGGACGACCCCGCTGGCCCAGCGCGCGCAGGTCACCGAGGGCCTGTGCCCGCTGAAGCCGGCCGAAGGAGAAGCTCCGGGTCGGGATGTCGAGGTCGGGCCCGTCCAGGTCGCCGGTGACCTGCAGGAACACCCCCACCTGCGGGCCGCCCTTGTGGAACTGCCCGGTCGAGTGCAGGAAGCGGGGACCCCACCCGAAGGTCACCGGGTGCGCCAGCCGGCTGGCCAGCATCGCGCGCAGCCCCGCCAGGTCCGCCTGCGCGTGCCGGTCGAGGTAGGCCATCACCGCGAGGTAGCCCCGCTCAGGGACCGCCGCGAGCACCCGCGCCAGCACCGCGGTGAGGTCGCCCTCGTCGCCGGCCAGCGTCCCGGTGTCGTCGAACACCGTGACACCGTCGACGGTGAGCACCGGCGTCCCCTCTGGCAGGTCCTTGCCGTCGTAGGACGCCAGCAGCGCGTTGGTGTTGTCCTTGCTCTCCTGCACGTTCGGCTGGTCGAAGGGGTCGATCGACAGCGACCGGCCCGCCACCGCCACGGCGTACTCCCACGCCTGGAAGAGCGCGCCGAGCCGGCCGGTCACGCTGCTGCCGGCGGCCGGCGGTTCGCCGCCGACCACGACGATGTGCGTGTCTCCGGTGCTCTCCTCCGTTGCCGCAGCCACGCTCTCCACCACCACGGGCAGCAATCCCCGACCCTGCTTGCCGGTCGACTCGGCGATCAGTTGCTCGGCCCAGTCGCCGAAACCGGTGGGGGAGTCGGGGCCGGGCGCGAGCAGCACCTTGTCGCGGCCGTCGACACCGCCGCCGCCGAGCGCCGCACCGAGCGCGAGCGCGGGGTTGCGCACGAGGCTGCCCAGGGCTGGCTCCAGCGCGAGGGCCTCGTCGAGGAGCTCCTCGACGTCGACGCCGGCGAGCGCGCTCGGCACCAGGCCGAACGCCGTGAGCGCGCTGTAGCGCCCGCCGACGTCGGGGTCGGCAAGGAAGACCTCGCGCACCCCCAGCTGACGGGCGGTCTCCTCCAGCGGGCTGCCGGGGTCGGTGACCACGACGATGCGGCGGGCCGCCTCGGCCGCGGACATCCCGGTCGCGATGAAGGCCGCGATGGCGGCCCGGCGGTGGCTGTCGGTCTCCAGCGTCCCGCCCGACTTGGAGCTGCACACCACCACGGTGCGGGAAAGCTCCGCCGGGTCGAGCGCCGCCCGGACCTGGCCGGGGTCGGTGCTGTCAAGCACCACCAGGTCGACGCCGGCGGTCCGGGTGATGACCTCGGGGGCGAGCGAGCTGCCGCCCATGCCGGCGAGGACCACCCGGGTGAGCCCCTCGGCCTGCAGCTCGGCCCGCAGCTCCGCCAGGCGCGGCAGGATCGGGCGCACCGTGCGGGGCTCGTCGACCCAGCCGAGCCGCCGGCTGGCCTCCAGGGTGGCGTCCGGCCCCCAGAGGGTGGGCGTCTTGGCCGCCAGCAGGCTGGCGAGCCCGGCGGTGGCCGCGTCCTCGAGCTGCGTGTGCCGTGCCTGCAGCAGCCCGGCACCGGTGGTGACGACGGTGACCCCGGCGGCTGTGACGGGGCCGTCGGTGACCTGGTCGGGATCGGTCGCGCCGGCGACCTCGGCGCGCTCGTCGGCGCCACCGAGCTCGGCTGGCGAGCGGCCGTGGTGCAGGGCGTCGGCGACGTCCTCGGGGCCCGGCTGGTCCAGCGGTTGGCCGGGCTGGCTCACTGGGCGGACCCCTCCCGATCGCCTGCTGCCGGGCCGTCCCCCGCCGGCGACGTCGAGCCGTCGCTGGAGACCTGCGCGCCAGCCGCGGTGATCGAGGCCGTCACCTGCTCGATGAGCTGGTTCCACGCGGTGTCGAACTTCTCCACGCCCTCCTCCTCGAGCACGCGCACCACGTCGTCGTAGTCGACGCCGACCGCCGCCAGGCCGTCGAGCACGGCCTGGGCATCGTCGTAGTGGCCGCGCACGCTGTCGGTGGGCACCACCCCGTGGTCGTAGACCGCCTGCAGGGTGGCCTCCGGCATGGTGTTGACGACGCCGGGGGCGACGAGGTCCACGACGTACATGGTGTCGTCGTAGCTCGGGTCCTTGACCCCCGTGCTGGCCCACAGTGGTCGCTGCGGGCGCGCGCCGGCGGCCGCCAGGGAGGCCCACCGGTCGGAGCCGAAGACCCGCTCGTAATGCTGGTAGGCCAGCCGGGCGTTGGCCACCGCCGCCTTGCCCTTGAGCGTCTTCGCCTCCTCGGAGCCGATCTTGTCCAACCTGGCGTCGATCTCGGTGTCGACCCGGCTGACGAAGAAGCTCGCCACACTCTCCAGCCCGTTCAGCGAGCCACCGGCGGCTCGGCGGCGCTCAAGACCGGCGAGGAAGGCCTCCATCACCGCGTCGTAGCGCTCCAGGGAGAAGATCAGCGTGACGTTGACGCTGATCCCCTCGGCGAGGACCTGGGCAATGGCCGGCAACCCGGCCAGCGTTGCCGGGATCTTGATGTAGAGGTTGGGCCGGTCGACCAGCCACCACAGGGCCCGGGCCTCGGCGATCGTCCTGGCGGTGTCGTGGGCGATGCGGGGGTCGACCTCGATGCTGACCCGGCCGTCGAGGCCACCGGTCGCGTCGAAGACCGGGTCCAGCACGTCGCACGCCTCCCGCACGTCCATGGTGGTGATCGCGCGCAGCGCCTCCCCGATGTCGGTGCCGCGCAGGGCGAGGTCGCGCACCTGCTCGTCGTAGGCCTCCCCGTGCTCGAGCGCCTTCTGGAAGATCGAGGGGTTGGTGGTCACTCCGACGACGTTGCGGTCACGCAGCAGGGTGGCGAGGTTGCCGGTGCGGATCCGCGGGCGGGACAGGTCGTCGAGCCAGACCGCGACCCCGGCGGCGGACAGCGCGGTCAGCGGGTCGGACAGCGGGTCGGACAGCGGGTCGGTGGTCATGCGGTGCTCCTCTAGCTCGGACGCGTGGGCGGTCAGTTGCCGGTGGTGGAGCCCTGGACGGTGCGGGCCTTGGACAGCGCGTCGTGGGCGGCGGCGACCACGCGGTCGGCGGTCAGGCCGAACTGCTCGTAGAGGATGTCGGCCGGCGCGCTGGCCCCGAAGTGGTCGATGCCCAGCGAGGCGCCCATGTCGCCGGTGAAGCGCTCCCAGCCGAAGGTGGCGGCCGCCTCGACGCTGACCCTGGCGCGCACCCGGGGCGGGAGCACCTCCTGGCGGTAGGCGTCCTGCTGCTCGGCGAACCACTCCCAGCAGGGCAGGCTCACCACCCGGGTGGGGGTGCCGGCGGCCTCCAGGGTCTCGCGGGCGGCGAGCGCGATCGAGACCTCGCTGCCGGTGGCGATGAGGATGACGTCGGGCAGTCCGCTGCCGGCCTCGGCGAGGATGTAGCCACCGCGCGCCACGCCGTCGGCGCTGCCCAGTGCCGCCGCGCCCGTGCCGGACCGATCCAGCGTCGGCACGGCCTGCCGGGACAGCGCCAGCGCGGCCGGCCCGCTGCGCCGCCCGAGGATGGTCCGCCAGGCCACCGCGGTCTCGTTGGCGTCGCCGGGACGGACCACGTCCAGGCCGGGCATCGCCCGCAGCGACGCCAGCTGCTCGATGGGCTGGTGGGTGGAGCCGTCGCCACCGAGCCCGATCGAGTCGTGCGTCCAGACGTAGGTGACCGGGGCGCCCATCAGCGCCGCCAGCCGGACGGCGCCGCGCATGTAGTCGCTGAAGACCAGGAACGTGCCGCCATAGGGCCTGGTCGGGCCGTGCAGGGCGATGCCGTTGAGGATCGCGCCCATCGCGTGCTCGCGGATGCCGAAGTGCAGCGTCCGGCCGTAGGGGTTCGCGTCCGGCGCCGGGTTGCCCGCCGGCAGGAAGCTGTCGGCGCTCTTCATCGTGGTGTTGTTGCTGCCGGCGAGGTCGGCGGAGCCACCCCACAGCTCGGGCAGCACGTCGGCCAGCGCGGTGAGCACGTCGCCGCTGGCGGCCCGCGTCGCCATCCCCTTCGCGCTCGGCTCGAAGACGGGCAGCGCCTTCTCCCAGCCGTCCGGCAGCCGCTCGGCCGACAGCCGGTCCAGCAGCTCCGCCCGCTCGGGCTGCGCGCCGCGCCAGGCGTCGTAGCTGGTCGTCCAGTCCGCGTGCAGCTCGCGTCCCTTCGCCACCCGCTCGCGGGTGTGGGCCAGCACGTCGTCCGGCACCCAGAAGGTCTTGGTCGGGTCGAGGCCCATCAGCTCCTTGGTGGCGGCGACCTCCTCGGCGCCCAGCGCGCTGCCGTGCGCCTTGCCGGTGTTGCGCAGATGCGGTGCCGGCCAGGCGATCACGCTGCGCATGGCGACGAGGCTCGGGCGGTCGGTGACCTCGCGGGCGTTGGTCAAGGCGGCCAGGATCGCGTCCCGGTCCTCCGAGTCGTCCACGACCGTGGTGTGCCAGCCGTAGGCGGCGTAGCGCGCGATGACGTCCTCGCTGAAGGCCACCTCGGTGTCGCCCTCGATGGAGATGTGGTTGTCGTCGTAGAGGGCCACCAGGTTGCCGAGCTTCTGGTGCCCCGCCCAGCTGCTGGCCTCCGCGCTGACGCCCTCCTCCAGGTCACCGTCGCTGCAGAAGACCCAGATCGTGTGGTCGAACGGCGACTCGCCGGCCGCGGTGTCGGGGTCGAACAGGCCCCGCTCGCGGCGCGCGGCCGCTGCCATCCCGACGGCGGTGGCAATGCCCTGCCCCAGCGGCCCGGTGGTGGTCTCCACCCCGGCGGTGTGGCCGTGCTCCGGGTGGGCGGGGGTGAGGCTGCCCCACTGCCGGTAGGCGGCGAGGTCCTCCAGCGTCAGGCCGTAGCCGGAGAGGTAGAGCTGGATGTAGAGGGTGAGGCTGGAGTGCCCGACCGACAGCACGAAGCGGTCGCGACCCGTCCAGCTGGGGTCCACCGGGTCGTGCCGCAGCAGGTCCTGGAACAGCACGTACGCCGCCGGCGCGAGGCTCATCGCCGTGCCCGGGTGGCCGTCGCCGGAGCGCTCCACGGCGTCCATCGCCAAGGTGCGGATGATGTCGACCGTGCGGCCCGGCAGGTCGTCGGCGTCGCGGGCGCCCACATGGCGCTTCAGCAGCTGCTCGCGGTGGGCGCCGTCGGCGATGGTGCTCGGCTCGTCCGCCCCGTCCTTCGGCGTGGTGGCGTGCTCGACGGTGGTCACCCTGCTGCTCCTCTCCGCGCGCCCGGCGCGGGGTCTCGTGCTTCTCGCTGAACCTACCGCCTGGTGATCATGGCCGGCGGCAGGGTGGGGAGCCGGCCCGACCCTGGACGGCCCTACCCCCGCCCCGCTGCGGCCTACCCGTGAACCTCCGCCCGAGGAGTGGGGCGGCCGCTCGAGCCTGGGTCAGTGACCGTTGAGCCGACCGTGTGTACTCGGTCACCACGGCCGCGATCAGCTTTGGCCGGGCTCGGTGCGCAGCAGGGAGACCACACGCAGCCCACGCCTGAGCGCTGTGGCGTGCGCGGCGTCGACGGCCGTCGGGTCGCCGAGGTCGATGCCGAACTCCGGGTAGCGACGCCCATCGCGTGGCACCACCGCGGGCCACTGGCAGGGGCGCCCGGTAACGTCGGGGTCCACGTGGCCGCACCGGCGACCGCAGTCGGGGAAGGGTGCTGTGGCTGCTCTCGCGCCCCCCCGCCCGCCCTCGGCGCACCGGTCGGCGGTCGGCGTCACCCGCGCCTACGTCGCCCTCACCAAGCCCCGCATCATCGAGCTGCTGCTGGTGACCACGGTCCCGCCGATGGTGCTCGCGGCGCACCTGCGCAGCGACGCGCTCCCGTCGCTGTGGCTGGTGGTCGCCACCCTGGTCGGCGGGACCCTGGCCGCCGCGTCGGCCAACACCATCAACTGCTATGTCGACCGCGACATCGACGCCCTCATGCACCGGACCTCGCGTCGGCCGCTGGCCGCCGCCCGCCCCGCCGTCGCCGTATCGCCGGTGGAGGCGCTTCGCTTCGGGATCGTGCTCACCGCCGTCGCCACCATGTGGCTGGGGCTGCTCGTCAACTGGCCGGCAGCGCTGCTCGCCGACGCCGCGACCGCCTTCTACGTCTTCGTCTACACCATCGGCCTCAAGCGCCGGACGCCCTCCAACATTGTCATCGGTGGGGCCGCCGGGTGCTTCCCCGTCCTCGTCGGCTGGGCTGCCGTCACCGGTGGCGTGGGCTGGCCGGCCGTGGTGCTGTTCGCCATCGTCTTCCTGTGGACCCCGCCGCACTTCTGGGCGCTGGCCATGCGGTTCAAGGACGACTACGCCGCCGCGGGCGTGCCGATGCTCCCGGTGGTGGCGCCGCCGCTGGCGGTGGCCAGGCGCATCACGGCGTACTCGTGGGCCATGGTCGGCGCGACCCTGCTGCTCGTGCCCTTCGGCGCCGGCTGGCTCTATGCGGCCGTATCCGTCGTCACCGGCGGATGGTTCCTGCTGGAGGCCCATCGCCTGCTCGCCGCCGTGCGCCGGGGTGAGGCAGGTCGGCCGATGCGGCTGTTCCACGTGTCCATCACCTACCTCACGCTGGTCTTCACCGCCGTCGCGGTCAGCCCGCTGCTCTGACGTCACGCCCGCAGGCGAGGATGGCAGCCGGTCTGCTCCGTCGCCGAGGTCGTGGCCGCCCACGCGAGGCCGGCCAGCGGGCCTGGGTGCGTGCGTCACAGTGGCATCCGCAGAGGCGATTGGCGCTGCGCATTCGGAGGTACGGCGAACGCATGCCCCGCCCCCGCTCCGCCGCCCCGGCCCTGCTCCTGCTGCCGGCCCTCGCCCTCGCCGCCTGCGGCAGCGGCACGAAGGCCGCCGCCCCCCCTGTCGGCGTCCCTTCCGGGACTGCCGTCGCCGCGACGGGCGCGGCTCCAGGGACCAGCGCGACCTCGTCTGGCGCACCAGGGGCGGGCACGGCAACTCCGGGCGGCAGCGCCCCGGCGGGTAGCACCCCGGCGGGTAGCGCCGCGCCCAGCGGCACCGCGACGAGCGCGCCGCCCGGGGCGACGCTGCCCGACGGCTCGCTGTCGGTGCTGCCGCAGCACCGCGTCGTCGCCCTCTATGGGCCGCCGGACGGCAGCATCACGCGCAACATCCTCGGCCGGCTGACCCCCGCCCAGGCCACCATGGAGGTGAAGAAGCGGGCCGCGGCCTTCGCCTCGGGGGGCCGGCCCGTGCTTCCGGCGTTCGAGGTGCTCGCCCAGATCGCGCAAGGCAGTCCGGGGCAGGACGGCGACTACGCGGCGTTCTATCAGGACTCCGACATCGACAAGTGGGTCAACGAGGCGACCAAGCAGGGATTCCTCGTGGTGCTGGACCTGCAGCCGGGACAGGGCGATTTCCTCGCCGGCGCCAAGCACCTACAGAAGTGGCTGGTGAAGCCCAACGTCGGCCTGGCCCTGGACGCCGAGTGGAACATGAAGAAGGGCGAGGTGCCCGGCAGCGTCATCGGCTCGGTCGACGCGGCGAAGGTCAACGAGGTGTCCCAGTGGTTGGCGCAGCTGACGGCGTCCAGGCACCTGCCGCAGAAGCTGTTCGTCGTGCACCAGTTCGTGGAGTCCGCGGTGACCAACAAGAGCAGCATCGTGCTGCGACCTGGCCTGGCCACCGTCATCCACGTCGACGGCTTCGGTGGCCAGCCGGCGAAGCTGTCGAAGTACAGCGACCTGCACGTGATGCGCCGGGCTGAATACAACGGCTTCAAGCTCTTCCTCACCGACGACGTCGGTCTGCTCACGCCGCAGCAGACGCTCGCGCTGAAGCCGGCGCCAGATCTTGTGACCTACCAGTGACCCGCCTTGGGGGAAAAGGACGGGAGAGCCCGCGCCGGAGCCGCTAGCTTGGCGTCGTTCCGGCAGGCGGACGGCACCGACGGGGGACTCGCATGGAACGCATCGCCGATTTTGTCCTCGCCCACCGCAAGCGGGTGGTGCTGTTCTGGTTCGTGCTCATGATCGCCGGCTTCGCCGCCACGGGGAAGACCATCAGCCGGCTGACCACCGACTTCTCGGTGCCGGGCCAGCCCGGGTTCGACACCGCAGCGGCGATCAACTCCGCGCTGGGCCAGCCGTCCGACACCGGTCCTTCGCTGCCGGTGATCACCGTGCCGGCCGGCCAGACCGTCGATGCCCGCAAGGCCGACATCAGCGCGGTCTGGGACAGGGTCCGCAAGGACCACCCGACGTGGCGGATCGCCGACTGGACCAGCACCGGCGACGACCACTTCGTCACGAAGGACCGGCGCGCCACCTACGCCATCGTGTGGGGTCCGCAGCCGAAGTCCTTCGCTGACAAGCCTTTCGGCATCGAGATCGTCGACAAGTACGCCGCCAGCCCGCCCGCGAGCGCCGACGCACTGCACATCGGCGGGACCGGCTACTTCGAGCTCGCCGTCGCCGACGCCCAGGGCAGCGGCAACTCCGGCGGCGGCCCCGGCCTCCTGCTGGAGGTCCTCCTGGGTGGGCTCGGCGCCCTCGCGATCCTCGCCTACGTCTTCGCCTCCTTCCTGGCCTTCCTGCCGATCGTCATCGCGCTCGTGAGCATCCCGGTGACCTTCGGAGTGCTGCTCCCCTTCACCTACGCCCTGGACATGAGCGTCGTGCTGCAGTTCCTCGTCGGCCTGATCGGCCTCGGCGTGGCCATCGACTACTCCTTGCTGGTGGTGACCCGATGGCGGGAGGAGCGCGACCGCGGCCGTGGCAACGACGAGGCGGTGCGGATCGCCGTGGCCAAGGCCGGCCACTCCGTCGTCTTCTCCGGCGCTGCGGTCGCCATCGGCCTGATCTCCCTGACCGTGCTCAACGTCCCGTTCCTGCGCTCCCTCGGCCTCGGCGGGATGCTCATCCCGCTGGTCAGCACGCTGGTCACGGTGACCCTTACCCCGGCCATCCTCGCCACCGTCGGCCCCAGGGTGGACTGGCCGCGCATCCGCAGGGAGGCCACCGCGAGCAGGTTCTGGTCGCGGTGGACTGGCGGCGTCGTCAAGCGCCCGTGGGCAGCCCTGGCCGTGGCGGTGGTGCTGCTGGGGTGCTTCGCCGCACCCGCCTTCGGCATCAAGCTCGGCAACGCCGAGACGTCGTCGCTGACCAGCAAGCCTGGCCCGATCGTCGACGAGTTCACGGCGCTGACCGACGGCGGCGTGGCCAGCGGGGTGCTGACCCCGCTGGAGGTGCTGACGACCGGCGATCCGCAGGCCGTCGTGCAGGCCACGAAGGGCCTGGATCGGGTGGCCTTCGCCGTCGCCCCCGGAGCGGCCGACGGCTTCGCCAAGGGGGGCTCCTCGGTCGTGGAGGTGGTCCCTGTGCACGAGTCGGTCAACTCCGACAGCACGGCGGTGGTCGGGCAGGTGCGCGCAGCGGTGGAGGGCCTGCCTGGAGTGCAGGGGGTGGCCGGCGCCGGGCCGGTGCTCAAGGACTACGAGAACGGGATCTACAAGAAGTTCCCGCTGGTCCTGCTGTTTCTCGCCTTGCTGACCTTCGTCGCGCTCACCCGGGCCTTCCGCTCGGTGGTGCTCGCGGTCAAGGCGGTGATCCTCAACCTGATCTCGCTCGCCGCGACGTTCGGCGTGATGACCTTCATCTGGCAGGACGGCAACGGCTCGAAGGCGATCTTCGATGTCAAGTCCACCGGAGCGATCATCTTCTGGGTGCCCATCATGATCTTCGCGTTCCTGTATGGGCTGTCGATGGACTACGAGGTCTTCATCCTCACCCGGGTGCGCGAGGAGTACGACCGGGGCGGCGACACCAACAAGGCGCTCATCGAGGGTCTCGGCCGCACCGGGCGGCTGGTGACCAGCGCGGCGCTGATCCTGTTCCTCGCCTTCGTCTCGCTGGCGGCGTCGCCGGGCACCGACATCAAGGTGCTGGCCTCCGGGCTGGGCATCGGGATCCTGCTCGACGCCACCATCGTGCGGATGCTGCTGGTGCCTGCCCTGGTCGTACTGTTCGGCCAGTGGAACTGGTATCTGCCGGATTCCTTCGCCCGGGTCCTGCGGGTCCAGCCGTCCCGGGCCATGGTGCCGGCCCCGGCCGGCTAGTCCGACCGTTCCAGCTCGTCACGTGGTCAGCTCTGCCGCCGGTCTTCCCGTTGCGCTCCGCAGCGGCGGCGCGGTGACGGAGCAGTGCGAGGCGAGGCGGGCAGCGCCGTCGCCGGCGGCCGGCGTCCCGCCCTCGAGCCGCTCGCCGCGGATGGTGAGGAAGGAGAGCACCCCGCCCGCCGCGCTGGCGGCGCCGCAGATCAGCACCCCGCGGACGAAGCCGTCGGACAGCTGCGCCGGGTGGGTGTAGGCGGCCGGCCCGATGCCCGCGACGGCGGGGAGCACCGCGACGGCGAGCAGGCCGGCGGTGCGCGCCACGTCGTTGTTGACCGCCGACGCGACCCCGGCGCTGCGGTCCGGAGCGGCGGCGAGCACCGTCGAGGTCAGCGGCGCCACCGTGCAGGCCAGGCCGAGCGCCAGCACCACGACGGCCGGCAGGACGTCGGTGACGTACGACGCACCCGCGCCGATGCGCGTCATCAGCGCCAGGCCCAGCCCCGCCAGCAGCGGGCCCACGGTCATCGGCAGCCGGGGCCCGATGCGCTGCGCCAGCCTTCCGGCGCGAGCGGACAGCAGCAGCATCACCACGGTGATCGGCAGCAGCGAGGTGCCGGCGGCCAGCGGCGCAAAGCCCGCGACCCGCTGCAGCTGGAGCGGCAGCAGGAACAGCGCCCCACCCAGGGCGGCGTAGACGACGAACGTCACGACGTTGGCGGAGGAGAACTGACGGTCCCGGAACAGGCCCAGCGGCAGCATCGGGTCCGGCCGCTTCGCCTCCACGAGCAGGAACGTCGCCAGCGCCAGCAGCCCGACCAGCAGGGCGGCCAGCGGGCCGGGTGGGAAGTGCTGGGCCGGACCCTCGGTGAGGCCGTACACCACGCCGCCGAGGCCCACTGCCGCGAGCACCGCCCCTGGCACGTCGAGGTGGCCGGCGGCCCGCTCATCGCGGGTCTCCGGCACGTGCCGGACCGCCACCACGACGACCACGGCGGCGAGCGGGAGGTTCAGCAAAAAGGCCAGCCGCCAGGTCCAGCTCCCCAGCTGCACGAGCACGCCCCCGAGCACCGGCCCGATCGCGGTGGCGACGCCGCCGAGCCCGGACCAGGCCCCGACGGCGGTGGACCGGTCCTCCTTGACGAAGGTGGCCTCCAGGATGGCGAGCGAGCCGGGGGTCAGCAGCGCCCCACCGACGCCCTGCAGGGCTCGCGCCCCGATGAGGAACGTCGCGTTGGGGGCGGCTCCGCATAGTGCTGAGGTCAGGGCGAACCAGATCACGCCGATGACGAAGATGCGCCGGCGCCCCAGCCGGTCCCCCAGTGAGCCGCCGAGCAGCAGCAGGCCCGCGAGGGTGAGCGTGTAGGCGTTCAGCACCCATTGCAGGCTGGTCAGGCCGGCCCCGAGGTTGTCGCCGATCCGGGGGAGCGCCACGTTGACGACGGTCGCGTCGAGGCTGGCGACCCCGCTGCCGAGGATGGTCGCGAGCAGCACCCATCGGCCCTGAGACGAGGAGTACCGGACCTGCTGCCGCGCCGGTGCCGTCACGGGCGGGGACGCTACGCGGGCAGCGCGCTCCCGAGGAGCGCCGCCGGTCGGGCAGCCGGCATCTGGTCGAGGACCGCGGCCGGCGCCGGTGGCCGGCGCAGCCTGGCGTCGAGGTCGATGGCGGCCAGCCACAGCAGGGTGGCGCCGGCGACATGCGCCAGCACCAGGACGGCGGGCAGGTCGAGCAGGTACTGGGTGAACCCGAGGGCCGCCTGCGCGGCGACCAGCAGCAGCAGCCGGACGGTGGCCCGGCGGGTGGCGTGCGCGGTGGGGGTGGCGCGGGCGACCAGGGCCAGCGCCGCGACGAGGCCGGTGAGCAGCATCGCGGCGTCGGCGTGCAATGCGGTGACGCGGTCCAGCGGGCCGAGGTGGAAGCGGGGCGCACCGGGATCGCCACCGTGCGGCCCGCTGCCGGTGGCAAGGGTGCCGGCGAGCAGCACGAAGCCGGCGACGACCACGGTCGCGCGGGCCAGCGGCGGGAGCGGCCCGCTGGCGCGCATGGCGAGCGGGGCGGATCCGGCCCTGCGGTGCAATGCGACCGCCGCGACCAGCAGGGCCATGTTGAACAGGAAGTGCACGGCCACCACGCCGGGGTTGAGGTGCGTCAGCACGGTGATGCCGCCGATCACGCCGTTGGCGAAGAAGCCGGCCACCAGCCCAGCGGACAGGCGTCGCAGGTCGCGGCGGCCGGGCCGTTGGCAGGCCGCGAGGACGGCCGTGACGACGAGTACGGCGAAGGCTGCGATCCCGACCAGCCGGTTGCCGAACTCGATGGCGCCGCGGAGCCCGAGGCCGGCGCTGCCGACCTGGTCGCCGGTGCAGTTGGGCCAGGTGGGGCAGCCGAGGCCACTGCCGGTCAGCCGCACGGCGGCCCCGGTGACCACGACGGCCGCGTCGACCACCACGACGGCAGCGGTCCAACGCCGCAGCGCCCGGGCCGACACGCTGGGGATGCGGCGTTGCACGCGTCCGAGGGTACGGCGGGGGCCGCTTACAGTTCCCGCCGTGCCGGCCCAAGCCAGGCGTCCCGTGGCCCTCGCCACGGCGGCGCGGCTGCCCCAGCTTGACGAGGACGGCCCGGCGCTGCTCGCGGCCCTGGCCGCCGAGGGTGTGGACGCCGAGCCGGTCGTCTGGGACGACAGCCGCGCCGACTGGTCGGCGTACTCCCTGGTCGTCATCCGGTCGACGTGGGATTATGTGCCCCGCCGGGACGAGTTCCTCGCCTGGGCGGCGGCGTTGCCGGTGCCGGTCGCCAACCCCGCCGACGTGCTGGCGTTCAGCACCGACAAGTCCTATCTGCGGGTGCTCGCGGCCCGCGGCGTGCCGGTGGTGCCGACGCTGTGGGACCCCGCCGGCCTGCCGGCCGACGGCCGGGACTGGGTGGTGAAGCCGCTGGTCTCCGCGGGCGCGGCCGACACCGCCCGCTGGGGGCCGGACCAGCACGAGCAGGCCGGCGTGCACCTGCGCCGCCTGCAGGGCTCCGGCCGGGGGAGCATGGCCCAGCCGTACATGTCCGGCGTGGACACGGAGGGGGAGACCTCGGTGCTCATGCTCGGCGGCCAGGTCAGCCACGCCGTGCGCAAGGGCCAGATCCTGTGGCCGGGGACGGGCACGCAGGACGTCATCCTGGACAAGGACGAGCGCGAGGTGATCGCACCGCGGACCGCGACCGCCGAGCAGCTGGCGGTCGCCGCGGCGGCCGTCGCTGCGGTGCCGGGAGGCGCCGACCGGTTGCTCTATGCCCGGGTCGACCTGGTCCCCGGGCCGGCGGGCGCGCCGCTGCTGCTGGAGCTGGAGCTGGCCGAGCCGTCGGTGTTCCTCGCCCACGGCGAGGGCGCCGCCCGCCGGCTGGCCAGGGCCGTCGCGGCACGGGTGGGCTGAGCCGCGGTCGTGCTGCTGCCGGGTCGCCAGCGGCGGGGCCTACGGTCGGGGGATGCCCGCCCCCTTGCGCGCCCCCGCCCGCGGCCTGCGGCTGGTGATCGCCGACGACCACCTCGTGGTGCGCGCCGGGGTGCGGATGGTGCTGGCGGCCGAGCCGGCGCACCAGGTCGTCGCCGAGTCCTACGACGTCGGCTCGACGCTGCTGGCCCTGCGCGAGCACGCGCCGGACGTGCTGGTGCTCGACCTGACCATGGGCGGGGAGAGCAGCCTGCCGTCGATCCCGCAGCTGCGGGAGGCCTCACCGCGCACCGCGGTGCTGGTGCTGACGATGCAGGAGGACCCGGCGTTCGCGCGGGAGGCACTGCGCTCCGGCGCCAGTGGCTACCTGCTCAAGGAGGCCGCCGCCGACGAGTTGCTCACCGCTGTCGCGCAGGTGGGCGCCGGCGGGACCTACATCCAACCGGTGCTGGGGGCCAGGCTGGCGGTGCTGGACGGCGACGAGCAGGGGCTGACGACCCGGGAGCGCGAGGTGCTCAAGATGGTCGCCGACGGTCTCACCAACAGCCAGATCGCGGAGGCGCTGTTCCTCTCGCTGCGCACCGTGGAGGCGGACCGCTCGGCCATCCGGGCCAAGACCGGTGCCACCAGCCGGGCCGATCTGATCACCGTCGCGCGGCGTGTCGCCGCGGGCGAGGCCGACGTGCGGGTGGCCCCCCGGGCGGCCCAGGTTCCGGTCGCGGACCCAGCCGCGGATGAGCCAGCCGCCTATGAGCCCGCCGCCGACGAGCCCGTCGCCGACGAGGAGTGACGATGACGCGTCCGCTGGCGGCCGTGCTGCCCCCGCGCGTGCGCACGGGGGCTGGGGTGGCCGGTGCCGTGCTGCTGGTGGCGGCGCTCGGCGTCGAGGTCACCAACAGCCTCGTTCACGTCGAGCTGGTGCTCGCCGCGGCGGCGGGAGCCCTGCTCGTGGTGGCCGCAGTGGCGCGGCCGGTGTCGGGCCTGCGGGTCGGGCTGCTGCTGGCCACCGTGCTGGCCCTCGTCCTCACCGCCGCGGCCGGCACCAGGAGCGGCGACGGCTGGCTCGCCGCCCTGCTCGTCGTGCCGGTCGCAGCGCTCGGCGCGCTGGCACTGCGGGCGGCGGTGGAGTCGGCCCGCGCCGCCCGCGCGCTCGACGACGAACGGCGCCGGGCCCGGGTCGAGGGCGAGGAGCGCGAGCGCGCCCGCTGGGCCCGCGACCTCCACGACGACACGTTGCAGGAGCTGGGAGCCCTGCAGGTGCTCCTGGCCTCGGCGCAGCGGACGGCCGACCCCGCGGCGCGCGAGCACGCGCTGGCCGACGCGACGGGCCTCCTCGCCGGCCAGCTCGCCACCCTTCGCCATCTCGTCGCCGAGCTGCGTCCGCTCGCGCTGGACCAGCTCGGCCTCGTCCCCTCGCTGACCAGCCTGGTGCGCCGGACCGTGGAGGAGCGCGGGCTCGCGACCGACGTCTGCGTGGAGCTGGGTCCCGACCGTCGGCTGCCGGCCGCGGTCGAGGTCGCGGCGTACCGGATCGTGCAGGAGGCGCTGCGCAACGTCGTGCGGCACGCCGCCGCCTCGCGGGTGGCCGTTGCAGTCGTGGAGGAGCCCGGCCGCGTCACGGTCACCGTCCGCGACGACGGGCGCGGGGTGGCCCGCGTGCCGCCGGGGGTAGCCGAGGGGCACTTCGGGATGCTCGGCATGCGCGAGCGCGCGGAGCTGGTCGGCGGGACCTTCACCGTGGGTCCCGACCCGGCCGGCGGCACCAGGATCACCGCTGTGCTGCCCCTGGATCGGCCGCAGCCGCCGGCCCGAGTCTCGCTGGCGCAGGCACCCGCGGCACCCGCCGGTGCCTGACGGCACCATCGGGCCGGCACCCTGGCCGCGGGCCATCTGGGTGGCCAGGCACGGCCAGAGCGAGGGGAACCTGGCGCGCGACGCGGCCTACGCCGCCGGCGCGGAGATCATCGAGGCCGGCATGCGCGACCCAGACGCCCCGCTGACCGGGCTGGGGCGGCGGCAGGCCGAGGCCCTCGGTCGGGTGATCGCTCACGCGGCGGTGCAGGAGCGGCCTACCCGGGTGCTCGCCTCGCCGTACCTCAGGGCCCGCGAGAGTGCCCGGCTGGCGCTCGCCGCGGCGGGTCTCGATGTGCCGGTGGGCCTGGACGAGCGGCTGCGGGACAGGGAGTTCGGGGTGCTGGATCGGCTGACCGGTCTGGGGATCACGAGGCAGCACCCTGAAGAGGCGCAACGGCGTGGCTGGCTCGGGAAGTTCTGGCACCGGCCCCCCGGCGGCGAGTCCTGGGCCGACGTGGCGTTGCGGGTGCGGGCCGTGCTCGTCGACCTGCGGCTGGACGCGCCGGGGGAGCGGGTGCTGCTCGTGGCCCACGACGTCGTGGTGCTGATCCTGCGCTACCTCCTCGAGGACATGACCGAGCAGGAGGTGCTCGGCCTGCAGCGGGACGGGCTGGTGCACAACGGTGGGCTCACCGTCTTCGACGGGGGCGCCGCGCTGGGCCGGCCACGGTTGGCGTCCTGGAACACCCGCTGCCTGTAGCTGCCGCCTCTGCCGCGTCGGCGTCCACCCCGTCAGCGTGCTCGTCATCACGCACCCTCCACCCCCAGGGTGGTCAGTGCTTCTCGATGGCCGCCGTCGTCGCCCCGGCGAGACGCACCAGGTCGGCCGGAGCCAGCTCGACCTGCAGGCCACGGCGGCCGGCGCTGACGAGCACGGTGTCGTGCGCGAGCGCGCCGGCATCCACGACCACGGCCAGCCGGGTTCGGTGCCCGAGCGGGCTGATGCCCCCGCGGATGTACCCGGTCGCCCGCTCGGCGGAGCGCTGATCGGCCAGCGCGGCCCGGCGGCCTCCCACGGCGGCGGCGAGGGCCTTCAGGTCCAGGCTGCCGGCGACCGGCACGACCGCGACGACGAGGCGGCCGTCGACATCGACCACCAGGGTCTTCATCAGCCGCAGGGGATCGACGCCGAGGGCCGCGGCGGCCTCCTCGCCGTACGCCGTGCTCCGGACGTCGTGCTCGTAGGCGTGCGTCGTGTGGGGGACGCCGGCGCCGTGCAGGGCGACAAGGGCGGGGGTGCCCCCCGGCGTCGGCATCCTCAGACGCTGCAGGAGTCGCCGTCGCAGCCCGGACCAGGACCCCCGACGGCGACGAGCGGCTGGGCGTCGGACCAGGCGCGCTCCAGCACCTCCAGGAGCGCCTCGACGGGCTGGGCGCCGGCGACGCCGTAGCGTCGGTCGACCACGAAGAACGGCACACCGGTGGCTCCCAGGGCCGCCGCCTCGGCCTCTTCGGCGCGCACCTGCGCCAGGTAGGCGTCTCCCTCGACGACGGCCCTGGCCTCGTCGGCGTCGAGACCCACGTCGACCGCGAGCCGCACCAGTGTGTCCGCGTCCGCGACCGGCTCGCCCTCGGTGAAGGTGGCGCTCAGCAGCCGCTCCTTCAACTCGCCCTGCAGCCCGTGCTCGGCCGCGGCGTGCAGCAGGCGGTGGGCGGCCAGCGTGTTGCCGGGTCGGGCCAGGTCGAAGCGGAAGTCCAGGCCCGCCTCGGCGGCCCGCGCCGTCATCGTGTCGAGCATCCCCTGCGCCTCGTCGCGCGAGCGGCCGTACTTGCCAGCCAGCCGGCCGACGTAGTCGGGATCGGTCGTGGCTGGGGCGTGCGGATCGAGCTCGAAGGCCCGCCACACCACCTCGACCTGGTCGGCGTGGGCGAACCGCCCGAGCGCCGCCTCCAGGTGCCGCTTGCCGATATAGCACCACGGGCAGACGACGTCGGACCACACCTCTATGCGCATGCTCCCTGCAACCAGCGCGGGGCCCCCGTCGTTCCGCACCAGCCCGGGGTGGTCGGAATGCCTCGCGGGCTGAGAGTTGGCACCGGCATGACTGCCAAGACCTGGTTCATCACCGGCACCTCCCGCGGCTTCGGCCGCGAGTGGACGATGGCCGCCCTCGAGCGTGGCGACAGCGTCGCGGCCACGGCTCGCGACGTGCACAGCCTGGACGACCTCGCGACGACGTACGGCGACGCGCTGCTGCCGCTCACGCTCGACGTCACGGACCGCAGCGCGGCGTTCGCCGCCGTGGCGCAGGCGCACCAGCAGTTCGGCCGGCTCGACGTGGTGGTCAACAACGCGGGCTACGGCCAGTTCGGGATGATCGAGGAGCTGTCCGAGCAGGAGGCGCGCGACCAGATCGAGACTAATGTCTTCGGCGCCCTGTGGGTGACCCAGGCGGCGCTGCCGCTGCTGCGCGAGCAGGGCAGCGGGCACCTGCTGCAGGTGTCCTCGATCGGCGGCATCACGGCGTTCCCCAACATCGGGGCATACCACGCCTCGAAGTGGGCGCTGGAGGGATTCAGCCAGTCGCTCGCGCAGGAGGTGGCCGGCTTCGGTGTCAAGGTCACCATCATCGAACCCACCGGGTTCGCCACCGACTGGGGCGGCGCCTCCGCCAAGCACGCGACGCCGAACCCGGCGTACGACGCGTTGCGCGAGCAGGTCGCCGCGGCCCGCAAGCAGCGCATGCCCACCCCCGGCGACCCCGCTGCCACCGCTGCCGCCGTGCTCGAGCTCGTGGACGCCGCCGAGCCGCCGTTGCGCGTCTTCTTCGGCGACGGCCCCCTCGCCCTCGCCACCGCCGACTACGAGTCGCGGCTCGCTACCTGGCGCGAGTGGGAGCCGCTGTCGGTGGCCTCGCATGGCGGCAGCTGAGGGGTAGGGGCAGGGCTCCCCTGTCCCTACCCCTACCCCTGCCCCTACCCCTACCTCGGGCCGCGGGCCATCGCCGCCCGGGCGAGAGCCATTGACAGGCTGTTGCCGTGTGCACTAGACTCGAACATGTGTTCGAGTCGGGGGTGGTGGGGGTTACGCCGTTGGTGTGTGCTGATCCTGAGCACTGCGTGGGTCATGTGTTGGGGGTGCGGGTGGACGAGGGGGGCCGGTGGTTGCCGGGGCCGCACCGGTTGTCGTGGACGGAGTTGCCGTGTCCGGTGGCGGCTGAGTTGCACCGGTTGCGGGAGGCGCCGGTGGACGGGCGGGCCCTGCAGGTGGTGGCGGGGGTGGATGTGGAGCGGATCACCGGCCCGGAGCGGGCGGACCTGTTGCGGCTGGCCGGGCGGGTGGCAGTGTGGGCGGGTCAGCGCCGCGACGAGGTCGCGGTCACGTTGGCCGACGGGGTGCCGGCGGTGACGATGGTCGATGACCCGGACGGCCCGGAGCTCGTCCCGGAGCCTGGGGCGGAGGAGGTCGCGGTCGCGTTGCACTGCTCGCCGGGCAGTGCCCGCTGGCAGCTGCGGGCGACCCGGGCCCGCGGGTTGCGCGCCCCGGCGTTGACCGTGGCGCTGCGGGCCGGGGACAGTGGTCCCGGGCAGGCCAGGGCACTGGAGCAGGCCTGCCAGGGACTGCCGGACACCGGTGCGGTCCAGGTCGCGGCACGGTGCCACCGGGTGCTGTTGTCCGGGACCAGGCAGCAGGTGATCCGGGTGGCCCGCCGGCACGCCACGGCATGGCAGCTGGCGCATCCCGAGCCGGTCCCGGACACCGGGACTGCTGCCCCGGTGGGTCGGGATCCGCGGGATCAGCGGTCGGTGGACGCGTTCGGCTCGAGCATCCCGGGGATGGTCGCGATCTGCGCGCTGCTGCCCGCCGATGACGCGGCCGCGTTGATGGCCCGGTTGGAGGCCGCGGCCGCGACGGCCAGGGCAGCGGGCGACCCGCGGACCCGAGACCAGATCGCGGCGGACACGCTGGCCGCGTTCGGGTGGGCCGGGCTGCCGCACGAGGACCTGCTCGACCTGCTCCGCCACCACGCCGCCCAGGAGACAGCCGCCCAGGAGACAGCCGCCCAGGAGACGGCCGGGCAGACCGCCGGGCAGACCGCCGGGGACACAGCAGGCCGGGTCGCCCGCGACACGGCGGCCGCGGAGGCCCCCGCGCGGGCCGCGGCCGACAAGCGCGCGGCCGCAGACGACGGCGAGGCCGATGGCGAGGCCGATGGCGAGGCCGACGGGCCGGTCGGGACTGAGGGGCCGGAGGTGTTCGCCGGGGCGGCTGACGCCGGCGCCGCGGTGGCTGACAGCGCCGGTCGACCCCATCCCGGCTCGTCCTCGGACGACCTCGCACCCGACCTCGCACCCGACCTCGCACCCGACCTCGCACCCGACCTCGCACCAACGCCCGCCGGCACGTCCGAGCGCAGGCCGGGCCCCGACACGACGGGTAGCGCCCGCGCCCAGGACGGCGGCCCGGAGCCCACCGGACCCATCGTGCCGCCCGGAACCACCGTGTCGCCCGGGCCCCCCGGACCCCCCGGGCCCAGCGTGGCGCCGGTCCCGCCCGGATCCCCGCCGTTCTGCGCACCTGATTCGGGGCTGAGCCCTGCCCTGGTGGCCGCGCTCGCCGCGCTGGCAACGTCCCCGCTGGTCGGCACGGTCACCGCGCAGGTCCACGTCACCCTCGACCTGGCGACCCTGCTCGGACTGCGGGAGCACCCAGCGGACCTCGCGACCGCGGCCCCCGGGCACCGCGGCACCGACCTCGGTCCCACCCTCGCCGACACAGCCCGGCGCCTGGCCGCCCGCCACGACACCCGGTGGGACCGGTTCCTCCACGACCCCAACGGGGTCCTGCTCGGGACCAGCCCCAGCTACCAGATCCCCGACACCCTGCGCCGGACCGTGCTCGCGGAATACCAGACCTGCACCGCCTACGGCTGCCAGCGACCCGCCGCCGAGTGCGACACCGACCACGTCCTCGCCTGGCAGCCCGACGGCACCGGCGGCCAGACCGAGCACCCCAACCTGCACCCCGCCGACCGCCGCCACCACAACCACAAGACCCACGGCGGCTGGCAGGTCCAACGCGCCGACGACGGCACCATCACCTGGACCAGCCCCCTCGGCCAGACCGTCACCGTCGACCCCTACGACTACCGCGGGTTCAGCTCGCTCCTCTGACGTCGCGGCCCCGCAGATCTGCCACGGCCTGATCGGCAGCTCTTGCGCGAAAGGCCAACATGACCAGATCGCCGCCCTCGGCCTGGTCTTCAACGCGGTGGTGCTGTGGGACACCCCATGCCTCAACATCATCGTCGAGCAGCTCCGCGGCAGCGGCCAGGCCGCGCCGGACGAGGAGGTCGCCCGGCTCTCCACCTCTTGGGCGCCGGCTCTGCTCGTCGGGTACGCGCCCGCGGAACCGTCGCGCAGGACCTGACCGCGCAACGCGACGCACTGGCGGCGCCTGGGGGGAAGCCGAACCGCATCTACGTCGATCCTGGGCTCACTGGCACCAAGCGAGCCCGTACCGGCCTGCGCGAAGCCCTGGCCGCCTGCCGATCAGGCGACATCCTCGTCGTCACCAAGCTCGACTGGCTGCCGCGTTCCTTGACCGATGCCCGCGACACCGTCACATCAGTGACCGAGGCAGGCGTCAGGCCGAGCATTGGCGGCTCGTTGCGCGACCCCGCGAACAAGCGAGGGCTACTCCCAGCGGAAGGTGAACGCGGCGGCACCGAGGCCGACGACCGACCAGGCGAGCAGGATGCCGAGGTCGGCGGCCGGAAGGCCAGCGCCGTCGCGCAGCACCGAGCGCAGGCCGTGCGCGAGCGCGCCGGTAGGCAGCGCCCGGCCGATGCCCGCCAGCGCTCCGGACAATGCGAAGGCGACGTTGCCCAGCAGGAGGAAGACCAGATAGAGCCCATTGGCCGCAGCCAGCGTCAGCTCCGGGCGCAGGGTGCCGGCCATCAGCAGGCCGAGCCCGGAGCAGGCGGCCGTACCCACGATCACGAGCAGCACCACGGGCGGCAGCGAGCCGTGCGGCGACCAGCCGAGCGCCAGTCCGAGCGCCACGAGCAGCGCCAGCTGGAGCAGCTCCACCGCGACCACGGCGAGGGTCTTTCCCGCCAGCAGCCCCCACCGGGGGAGCGGCGTCGAGCCGAGCCGCTTGAGCACGCCGTAGGACCGCTCGAATCCCGTCGCGATCCCCTGCCCGGTGAAGGCTGTCGACGTCACGGCGAGCGCGAGCACCCCGGGCACCAGGAAGTCCACCGGCCGCCCGGCGGACGCCGGCAGCACCGGCACCGTGGTGAAGAAGGCCAGCACTCCCAGCGGGATCCCCAACGTCAGCAGCAGCGACTCCCCGCGCCGCAGCGTCAGCAGCACCTCGGTGCGGGTCTGCGCCAGGACCATGGACGGGTACGACGAGCGGCCGGGCGCAGGCACGAGTGCCGTCGAGGCGGGCGCCGGCGGGGACGGGGCGGTCACCGCAGCCCCCGGCCCGTGAGCTCGAGAAAGACGTCCTCCAGCGAGCGCTTCTCCATCCGCAGGTCGTCGATGGGCGCGCGGGCGGAGGCCGCCCACGACGCGACCGTCGACAGCAGCTGGGCGTCGACCACACCCTCGACGAGGTAGTGACCGGCCGGCGACTCCTTGGCCGCGCAGCCGTCGGGCAGCGCGAGCAGCAACCGGTCCAGCTCGAGCCCTGCCTCGGACCGGAAACGCAGCTGACCGTCGGCGCCGCCGCTCGTCAACGCCGGCACGCTGCCCGCGGCGACCACCCGGCCGGCGTCCACGATGACCACATGGTCGGCGAGCGCCTCCGCCTCGTCCATCAGATGAGTGGTGACCACCACGGCTGCGCCGGCGGCGCGTAGGTCGCGCACCAGGTCCCAGGTGGCGTGGCGGGCCTGCACGTCCAGGCCGGCCGTCGGCTCGTCGAGGAACACCAGCTCGGGGCGTCCCACCACCGCCATCGCCAGCGAGAGCCGCTGCTGCTGGCCGCCGGACAGCCGGCGCCAGGGCGTGCGGGCCGCGTCCGTCAGCCCGAGCCGAGCCAGCAGTTCCACGGTGTCGAGGGGGTGGGCATAGCGGCCGGCCACCAGTTGGAGCGCCTCGCCGGCGCGCTGCCCGACGTAGACCCCTGCGGTCTGCGGCATGACTCCGACCCGCTCGACCAGCGCGGCGTGCCCGCTACGTGCGCCCGGGTCCAGACCGAGCACCCGGACGGAGCCGGCATCGCGGCGTCGGAACCCCTCGCAGACCTCGACCGTCGTGGTCTTGCCGGCGCCGTTGGGACCGAGCACGGCGGTGACCTCGCCGGCCCGCGCGACCAGCGACAGGCCGTCGACGGCGCGCAGGTCGCCGTAGGCCACCGACAGGCCCTCGACCTCAACGGCGGCGACGGGCACCTGCTCACGGTAGGCGAGGGAGCCGCACCGGGCGCGCGGCAGGATTAACGCTACGATGTCGTTGTGCAAACCGTGACGGCGCCCTCAAGCCCTGGAACGGCGACAAGCGACACCAGCGAGGGCACCCGCGCCCGGGTCGCCCGGCTGCTGCTCGAGCGAGGGCCGCAGACGGCGGCCGCCCTCGCCGGCACGCTGGGGCTGACCCCCGCGGGCGTCCGCCGCCACCTCGACGCGATGATCGCCGACGGCAGCCTCGTCACCCGTGAGCAGCACCCCCGGGGCCCGCGCGGTCGCGGCCGGCCGGCCCGGGTCTTCTGCGTCACCGACAGCGGGCGCGCCCTGACCGGCCCGCAGGCCTACGACGCGCTGGCCGGCTCCGCGCTCCGCTTCCTCGCCGAGAGCGGTGGGGACGGCGCGATCGCCGCCTTTGCCCGGTCGCGGGCCGACGGGCTGGAGCGGCAGTACGCCGGCGTGACCGACGTGCAGGCGCTCGCCGCGGCCCTCACCGCGGACGGGTACGCCGCCACGGTGGAGACCGTTCCCGGCGTGCTGGACGGGGCAGTGGCCCTGTGCCAGCACCACTGCCCGGTGCAGCACGTCGCCGCGGAGTTCCCCCAGCTGTGCGCCGCGGAGACCGAGGCGCTCGGCCGCGTCCTCGGCACCCATGTCACCCGCCTCGCCACCATTGCCCACGGCGACGGTGTCTGCACCACCCACGTCCCCGCCCAGCAGGTCCGCCCGACGGAAGGCAGTCGCCCATGACCACCCAGGACGAGCAGCTCGCGGCGCTCGGCGCCTACAAGTTCGGCTGGGCCGACAGCGATGCCGCCGGCTCGATCGCCCGTCGCGGCCTGTCCGAGGAGGTCGTGCGCAACATCTCCGAGCTCAAGAGCGAGCCGGCGTGGATGCTCAAGCGTCGCCTGCGCGGGCTGGAGCTGTTTCGCCGTAAGCCGATGCCCACCTTCGGCAGCGACCTGTCTGGCATCGACTTCGAGAACATCAAGTACTTCGTCCGGTCGACCGAAAAGCAGGCCACGACCTGGGACGAGCTGCCTGCCGACATCAAGGCGACCTACGACAAGCTCGGCATTCCGGAGGCCGAAAAGCAGCGGCTCATTTCCGGGGTGGCGGCACAATACGAGTCCGAGGTCGTCTACCACCAGATCCGAGAGGATTTGGAGCAGCAGGGCGTGCTGTTCCTCGACACCGACACCGGGCTGCGGGAGCACGAGGACGTCTTCAAGGAATACTTCGGGTCGGTGATCCCAGTGGGGGACAACAAGTTCGCCGCTCTCAACACGGCGGTGTGGTCCGGCGGGTCCTTCATCTACATCCCCAAGGGCGTGCACGTCGAGATCCCGCTGCAGGCCTATTTCCGGATCAACACGGAAAACATGGGCCAGTTCGAGCGCACCCTGATCATCGCCGATGAGGGCAGCTTCGTGCATTACGTCGAGGGCTGCACAGCTCCGATCTACAAGAGCGATTCGCTGCACTCGGCGGTGGTGGAGATCGTGGTGAAGAAGGACGCCCGGGTGCGCTACACCACCATCCAGAACTGGTCCAACAACGTCTACAACCTGGTCACCAAGCGCACCTCGGTGGAGGCCGGCGGGCGGATGGAGTGGGTCGACGGCAACATCGGGAGCAAGGTCACGATGAAGTACCCCGCGTGCTATCTGCTGGGGGAGCGGGCCAGCGGCGAGACGCTGTCGGTGGCCTTCGCCGGACCGGGTCAGCACCAGGACGCCGGCGCGAAGATGGTGCACGCCGCACCGCACACCTCCAGCCAGATCATCAGCAAGTCGGTGGCCCGCGGCGGCGGCCGCACGTCCTACCGCGGGCTGGTGCAGGTGCAGGAGGGCGCGCACGACGCCCGGGCCACGGTCAAGTGCGACGCGCTGCTGGTCGACGCGGTCAGCCGCAGCGACACCTACCCCTACGTCGACGTGCGCGAGGACGACGCGTCCATCGGGCACGAGGCGAGCGTCAGCAAGGTGGGCGAGGACCAGCTCTTCTACCTGATGAGCCGCGGCCTCGCCGAGGACGAGGCGATGGCGATGATCGTGCGCGGCTTCGTCGAGCCGATCGCCAGGGAGCTGCCGATGGAATACGCCCTGGAGCTCAACCGCCTCATCGAGCTGCAGATGGAGGGCGCGGTCGGATGACGGCCACCACCGTCGACCAGGGGTCGATCACGGTCGACCCGGGCGCGGCGACCGTCGAGCGGCCGACCGGTCGTGAGGAGGCGTGGCGCTTCACGCCCCTCGCGCGGTTGGGCGGGTTGCTGGCCGGCACGGCCGGCTCCGCCGCCGCGCTCGACGTCGACGTCGACGTCCCGGCCGGGGTCGTCGTGGGGACCGACGATGCGCACGCCGCCGTCCTCGACCCGGTCGACGCGCCGGCTTGGCACGCGGTCGCCCAGGCGCCGCACGTCCTCGTGCTCACCGTGCCGCCGGGCAGCACGCCCGACCGGCCGATCGCGGTGACGCTGCGGGGGCGCTCCACCGCGGAGCCGTCGTACGCACACCTGCGGGTCGACGTACAGCGCGGCGCCACCGCGGTCCTCGTCCTGGACCACGTCGGGTCCTCTGTCACGTCGGCGTTCGTCGAGCTGCTCGTCGGCGACGGGGCGCACCTGAGCGTGGTGACCGTGCAGGAGCAGGGGGCCGACGGCGTGCTCGCCTTACGGCAGGCCGCGCGCATCGGCCGCGACGGCGTCTACCGTCATGCCAGCCTCACCATCGGTGGCGACCTGGTCCGGCTCGTGCCGACCGTGGCCTATGCCGGCCCCGGTGGCGACGCGGAGCTGTCCGGGGTCTTCTTCACCAGCGACGGCCAGCACCACGAGTCGCGGCTGTTCGTCGACCACGCGCAGCCGCAGTGCCGCAGCCGGGTCGCCTACAAGGGGGCGCTCACTGGCGAGGCGGCGCACAGCGTGTGGATCGGTGACGTGCTCATCCGCGCCGAGGCCGTCGGCACCGACACCTATGAGTACAACCGCAACCTCGTGCTCACCGACGGGGCGCGGGCCGACTCGGTGCCGAACCTGGAGATCGAGACCGGGGAGATCGTCGGCGCCGGTCACGCCAGCGCCACCGGGCGGTTCGACGACGAGCAGCTGTTCTACTTGATGTCGCGCGGCATCGATGAGGGCGAGGCGCGGCGGCTGGTCGTGCGCGGCTTCTTCGCGGAGGTGCTGGACCGGGTGGGCGCCGTGGTGCCCGAGCTGACGGCACGGCTCGCGGCGCGGGTTGAGGAGCTGGTGTGACCGCCGTCCGCACCGCGGTGCGCGCCGCCGACATCGCTGACGAGACAGCGGTCGCCATCGAGGTCGGCGGCGAGCCGGTGTGCCTGGCGCGCAGCGGAGGCCGGCTCTACGCCATCCGTGACGTCTGCTCGCACGCCGACGTCGCGCTCTCCGAGGGCGACGTCGAGGACGGCACCATCGAGTGCTGGCTGCACGGCTCCCGCTTCGATCTCGCCAGCGGGCGGCCCACCGGACTGCCGGCCACCCGGGCCGTGCCCGTCTACGCCGTGACCACCGAGGGCGAGGCCGGCGACAGCCAGGTCTTCGTCGACCTCACCCCCGCCACGACCCCCGCCACGATCAGCCAGGAGTCCCGATGAGCACGCTCGAGGTCCGCGACCTGCACGTCACCGTCGACACAGACGGCGAGACCCGCGAGATCCTGCGCGGGGTCGACCTGACCGTGCGCAGCGGCGAGACGCATGCCGTGATGGGCCCCAACGGGTCGGGCAAGTCCACGCTCGCCTATTCCATCGCCGGCCACCCGAAGTACACGGTCACCGCCGGCAGCGTCACCCTCGACGGCGAGGACCTGCTGGCCATGTCGGTGGACGCGCGGGCCCGGGCCGGCCTCTTCCTCGCCATGCAGTATCCCGCCGAGGTCCCCGGCGTCAGCGTGTCGAACTTTCTGCGCACCGCCGTCACCGCTACCCGCGGCGAGGCCCCCAAGCTGCGGCTGTGGATCAAGGAACAGCGCGAGGCGATGGCAGCGCTGGACATGGACCCGGCATTCGCCGAGCGCGCGGTCAACGAGGGCTTCTCCGGTGGGGAGAAGAAGCGCAACGAGATCCTGCAGATGGAGCTCCTCAAGCCCGGCATCGCCCTGCTCGACGAGATCGACTCGGGCCTCGACGTCGACGCCTTACGCGTGGTCAGCGCCGGCATCAACCGGGCGCATAGCAGCGGTGAGACGGGGCTGCTGCTGATCACCCACTACACCCGTTTGCTGACCCTGGTGCGCCCCGACTTCGTGCACGTCATCGTCGGCGGGCGCATCGTGGAGGAGGGTGGCGCGGAACTGGCTGGCGCCATCGACGCCGAGGGCTACGACCGCTACAAGGCGGTCGCGTGACCAGCCCGGCGTACGACGTCGAGCTGGTGCGCAAGGACTTTCCCATCCTGTTCCGCGAGGTGCACCCCGGCGTCCCGCTGGTCTACCTCGACAACGCGGCGACCAGCCAGAAGCCCACGGCGGTGCTCGATGCCGAGCGGGACTACTACGAGCGCCACAACGCCAACGTCCACCGCGGCGTGCACGTGCTCGCCGAGGAGGCGACCGCGCTCTACGAGGGGGCGCGCGACGCGCTCGCCGGCTTCCTGCACGCTGCCGACCGCGAGGAGGTCGTGTTCACCCGCAACGCGACCGAGGCGGTCAACGTCGTGGCCCGCTCGCTCGGCGACTGGCGCGAGCTCGGGCTGGGGCCCGGTGACGAGGTCGTCGTGACCGAGATGGAGCACCACTCCAACCTCGTTCCGTGGCAGATGCTCTGCCAGCGCACGGGGGCCACCCTGCGGTGGTTCGGGCTCACCGACGACGGGCGCCTGGACCTGTCCGACCTCGAAGCGGTCATCACGGACCGGGCCAAGGTCGTGGCCTTCGTGCACCAGAGCAACATCCTCGGCACCCTGAACCCGGTAGCCCCGATCGTGTCCAGGTCCCACGAGGTGGGCGCGCTCGTGCTGCTCGACGCGAGCCAGTCGGTGCCGCACCGCCCGGTCGACGTGCAGGCCCTCGGCGTGGACTTCCTGGTCTGCACCGGGCACAAGATGCTGGGCCCCACCGGGATCGGCGTGCTCTGGGGGCGGCGTGAGCTGCTCGCGCAGCTGCCTCCGGTGCTCGGCGGCGGCGAGATGGTCTCGATCGTGGAGATGATCGGAACGACGTACGCCGAGCCGCCGCACCGCTTCGAGGCTGGCACTCCCATGATCGCGCAGGCGGTCGGGCTGGCAGCGGCCGTCGGCTATCTCGACGACCTCGGCATGGACGCCGTCGCGGCGCACGAGGCCGAGCTCACCGGCTATGCCCTAGACGCCCTGCACGCCGTCCCCGGGCTGCGAGTGATCGGCCCGGACAGCACGATCGACCGGGGCGGCGCGATCAGCTTCGCGCTGGCGGGTGACGGCCGCGACATCCACCCGCACGACGTGGGGCAGCTGCTCGACGAGCGCGGTGTCGCCGTCCGGGTCGGCCAGCATTGTGCGCGCCCCGTGTGCGTGCGATACGCGCTGCCAGCGACGACGCGGGCCAGCTTCGCGGCGTACTCCTCGATTGCCGACGTGGACGCGCTGGCGGCCGGGCTGCACGAGGTCAGGAGGTTCTTCGCGTGAGCGTGGAGTCGATGTACCAGGAGGTGATCCTGGACCACTACAAGCACCCGCACCACCGCGGGCTGCGCGACCCCTTTGACGTCGAGGTGCACCACGTCAACCCCACCTGCGGTGACGAGGTGACCCTGCGGGTGCAGGTGCGCGACGGCGGCGCCGGCCCGGTGGTCGCCGATGTGTCCTACGAGAGCCAGGGCTGCTCCATCTCGCAGGCGTCCACGTCGGTGATGACCGACCTCGTCGTGGGCCGCCCCGTTGCCGAGGGGCTGGCCACCGGGGACGAGTTCCTGGCGCTGATGCAGTCCAGGGGCGCGGTCGAGCCCGACGATCGACTGGAGGACGTGCTGGAGGACGCCGTCGCCTTCGCCGGAGTGGCGAAGTACCCGGCGCGTGTCAAGTGCGCACTACTCGGCTGGATGGCGTGGAAGGACGCGACGGCACAGGCCGTCGCGCGGCACGAGCGGGAGGCACGCGCATGAGTACGGACCTGGCGGACGTGGCCGACGTCGAGGAGGCGATGCGCGACGTGGTGGACCCCGAGCTGGGGATCAACGTCGTCGACCTCGGCCTGCTCTACGGCATGGTGGTGGACCCTGACAACACGGTGACGCTGGACATGACGCTCACCAGCGCCGCCTGCCCACTGACCGACGTCATCGAGGACCAGACGCGGCAGGCGCTGGTTGGCAGCGGGGTCGTGCAGGACGTTCGGATCAACTGGGTTTGGATGCCGCCGTGGGGCCCCGACAAGATCACCGACGACGGCCGGGAGCAGCTGCGGGCGCTGGGCTTCTCCGTCTGACTTGAAGATGGCCCCCGGCGTGGGTCAGCTGGCCACCGGTAGCTCGTTGAGGGTGACGCTGTAGCCGAGGTCGCGGAGCTGGTTCAGGGCGCGTTGCTTGGTCTTGTCCGGGTTGCGCCG
>JAABUP010000416.1_pt1 | contig 94426 bp, 134 predicted proteins | sample 5559201 | NCBI WGS metagenome assembly JAABUP01 (sample SAMN10711887, study PRJNA513373) | rock metagenome | isolation source: Antarctica rocks | place: Antarctica | reverse complement strand
AAACACGCAGGCAGCTCTCCAGAGGCAGGCTGTTGACAAAGATGCAGAGGAACCAGTTGGTGCTGACACTGGACACATTCACCCCATGCCCCTCCAGGTGCCCACTCAGCCGGGGGAACCGCACATCCACCAGCTCCTTGAAAACCAACTGGTCAACCTGCACACTATACATGCTCGACCATGTACTGTCTTGGCTGTGAAAATCAGCCTAATCCATGTTACACATCAACAAACCCCACAATCAAAGCAAGCTCTAAAGGTGATCTGCTGGCCTGAATGGCCAGTGCTATGTGCAGCGTAGCCATCATGACTATGTTCAGTGGTGGGCGTGTTTCAGGGTACCAATCATTCTTTGCATTATCCTGCACCTAAACAAACGTGACAAATAGACCATTTCTGGCAGGTGTCCCACAGGTTGCATGTATGCGGTATAGCCACCACACATGTTTGAGCTCAAGTCCTTTTTGATGATGCATTACAGTCGGTTGAGGGCTTTTGCAAACGAAATGTGTTCCTGCTGGGCTCTGGAGACTTATTCTGAGCAAGGTGACATGAAGGAGGTATGTTGGCAGCTTATGTGAGCAGACCTGTGGTTCCACCATGGCCATGCTATAGTAGCCAGGCAGCAACTCCTCAACAATGATGGCCAGGCACCAGAAGGTGTCCTCCTCATCCATGAACAGCAGCAAGCACCCTGCTATGAAGTTCATGCCCTGCACACCACCACATGTGATGTGATGCTGGACTCCAAGAAAGGATACTATAGCAGCAGGTTCCTGACATGGGCAGGAGATGTATTGTGCACCTCTGTCCTTGCTATCAACTTTGCATATGTGGCCTGACAAACAGAGAGGTCACCTTACATGTGCTGCTGCACAAACAATCCAGAGGGATGTTTAGGTTGCAACAAGCCTCACAGGCAGGCTGATTGTGTGGTTGAGGCGGTGAGGCACCTGGCAGTAGCCAACAGAGGGGTTGCGGCGGGCGTAGGCAGCCAGGATGCGACGCAAAGCAGAGCGGCCGGTGCCGTCCATGACAGGGTGGCCTGGGAAAGTGCGGTGCAGGTCTTTCTCTATCTGCAAGTTCCAGTCTCTGCTGGAAGGATGCCACCCTGCCCCCACCTTGCTGCTCAGCTCACTGGAGGCCCCCTCTGCAGACCAGCATGCCAGCAGTGTGATTCCATGACTGTGCAGCAGGCCCTGACCTGGTGAGCATCACGCATTTGTGGTATGCATCTGGGCTCACTCGCCACAGTTGTATGTTTACTCTGACATGTGTAAAGGGAACTGGACTGTATGCAGCTGTCTGCATCAGGCAGCCCTGTTAGCTAATGATGCTGAATGAGATGCTGCTGACTGTGCAGCTCCCAAGCCTGAAATGGTATGCAACTTCTGACATGTGTTGCATCAATGATTCTACAGCAATTCTACTGAGAAACCATGTGGCAATGGGCAGCATGTGATGGTCACTGGCTGCTAAGTCGGATCTTGCTGCATCAGATGCGCCATGAGCCTTGGATCTGCAAGCAAGTGGCAACATTGTTGTCATTGCGTTTTGTTTGTACCTGAACAGGCTGAAGTGAGCCTCTGACTGTGTGGCGAGCCGGCAGCAGCGACCTCCTCAGTAAGGTGCGGAGCCTTCAGCAGGGACCTGCCAAGAGCATTGTTCAGCTCCTGAGCAGCAGCAGCTGCTGCTGTCGGGTGCGTAGGGGTTGGCAATGCTGACAGTGAGTCGCTACTCATTGACAGCATTGTGGAGCCAAGCTGACCGCTGCCTGTGCTTTTGTTGTGACTGCTGCTTGCTTGCGGAGTGGAAGGCATGTCTGGCAGAGCCTGTGAGGCAGCCCCAGGTGATGCAGCTGCAAGGCTGTCTAGCTCAGCTGTCAGCTCAACAGCATCTGAGAGCGCCATGCTCTTTGATGGCTGAGCAAGGTGGGAAGCATGCCCTGGGCTGCTGCCCGCCTCATCAAAGCTGACATCCTGCTGTTGTGATGCAGGTGATGAATCTGCTTGGTCCTCAGCTGCAACCTTCTCCTGAAGTACAAGTGCTTACTCTGCATCTGTGAATGCTGCGCTGGTGAGCTTAGCAAAGTGCAGGTAAGCTTGCAAGGAGCAATTCACATGACCATTACATATTCCACCACTGCAAGTCATGTTTGGCATGCTCACATTCCAAACACTCCAGTAGCATGTTCTGATGCTGTACTTGTCAGGATGCACACTCCAAAGCTCACCTTGCGCTTGCTGTACTTGTTGCCAAGTGCTTGGTACACCAGTTGCTCATAGTATCCCTCTTGTTTCACAGCTTCCAAGCCCAAGAATGTACGCCACATCTTGCCACGTAAAGTCTGCATGGACATGATGGTTTGCATATAGGAAACAAGTAGCATATTTAACAACTTACATATTGCTGCAACAGGCAGCAGCATCATTCCATCATGCAACCAAACTACAGACCATTGGGATGCCAGCCTGAACACGTGAGCGCAACTGACGCTGACAATCATTTAGCTGACTTACATATTGCTGAAACAGGCAGCAGCATCATTCCATCATGCAACCAAACTACTGACCATTGGGATGCCAGCCTGAACAAGTGAGCGCAACTGATGCTGCCAATCTTTCAGGTCTTTGCTTGCGCCTCTGTCCTCTGGAGCCCATGATTGACAAGCTTGCTCCAGCTGCTCAAGCGCTGCACCCTGACTTTGCCTGTGATTGCTCAACAAGTCAAGCAGAGCAAGGCATATCTCATGGCCATTTGACTTGTACTGCACTTGACTGCTTACTGTTCTGGTTTGACTTTATGATATATTGTCTCAAAATGAGCCAAGAAAGCGTCCCAGCGTTCAGATCGCTCCAGTTCCTCTTTCTCCCACAAAGGTGCATACTTCTGATACAGACTGAGCATCTCCTTCTTGACCTGCGAAACAGCCACTGACACTGCAGATGGAAGTGGATTGAAAATTCTGGTTGGCATAACGAGCAGCATGCTGAGGAACACTTGTTTATGTACCTCAAAGCCATAAGCGTCCCGGATGCTGGTCGTAGCATTTGCGTTGCCTCCTCGAACACCGTGCTTATGCCGCATGATGCTTGGACTTAAGCGCCTGGGCTAGTTGGCTAAAAGCGTTGGCTAAAAGCGGAGAACAACAAGTGTTGCATGCCTAATGGTAAACCGAGATGCAGGCGTTATTTTCCTGGGGAGGGAGATGTTCTGCATCGCACGGAATGCAGTCATTAAAGAACCAATGCCCTATGCGTACATAGCCTGCAGTGCTTCTCCCACACACGAGGGTCGTTTACGAGCCCATCTCGCCACGGTGTATGCCTACTTGATCATGCAAACTTAGTTTGATCAGTTTCGGACAGCCAGCGGGCAGGTTGCAGCGAGTAGCAATCGAGCTGTGATGACAGAGTGAAATTCGGGCAAGATTCATCCCCTGTGCTGAAGTCTTCAAGCGGCGACATGAGTGAAGCGTTGTGTGTCGCCCTGCTGGTCAGTGGTCAGCCACAGGCTTTCGTAGGTGACACTCACTTAATGGCAGATGCACACGCAGTGACTTTCAAACGAGATGCAACACATCGTACTTTGCAAACCTGCCAGATGAGTTTTGTAATCGGAGCTTGTCACCGCCGTTTTTGTTACAGATTTATTTTCTCTCACACATGGCTCTTTGGCAAGCACATCCATAGGACCTGCAAGCCCCACATCAGTCCCCCAGGCTGCTAGCTTGTCAGAGGAAACTGCAGCGCTACTCAGTCAGGAGCTTGTCGCGGCTCATCAAGCATACCGCACAGGAGACCATGAAGCCTCATATGAGTCTTATCAGCAGCTTGCAGAGCATTCTATTGCGCACCAGCAGCTGCCAAATGCCAAATTCTTTTATGAAAGATGCTTGCAAGTTTCTAAGGAGCATGCTTGGACAGAGGGACAGGCAGCAGCACATACGAATTTGGGTGTGTACCAATTCCTGTTGGAGGATCACTGCAACTTATCAACACAGCTTTGGTACACATGATGAATATGTATGACACCAGTAACTTTTACTTCGTGGCAGCATGCAACAGGGACTATAATTGCATGCTGCATCAAAGACAGCTGGCCTATGGACGGCCTTCCTGTGTTGCAGGCATGCTGGCGGAACAGCTGGGTCATCTGCAAGATGCTGAAGTACACTATGAGCAGCACCTAGCTCTGGCCAGCACACAGCAAGCACAAGAAGCCCATGGAGCTGAGCGGTCAGCTGCCTTTGTCAATGTCATGAAGGTAGCTGTTTTGCAACAGCTAACATTTGCAGCATTGTTATTCCCAATTGCTGACTGATGCACAGGCAATGCAATCTGTCAGCTAATGTAGCAGCATAGCACTTGCACAGGAAGTGTACTTGTGACAGGTCTATCAGGAGCGTGCCAGAACATTGGCTGAGGCTGGAGACGGGGAAGCAAGCCTAGAAGCTTTGCACAAGTGGATACACGCAGCAGAGCAATCTGGCAATCAAGGTGCCCTTGCACAAGCACATATGCAGATGGGCTTGGCTTATCAGCAGCAGGTGTGCACTAGTGCCTCTCAGCTGTGCAGCTTGCTTGATGCTGCTCAGCCCTATTCCTGGAGCCTTGTCACAACCAGCTGACAATGACTAGCAGCTGGATACATCACATTGATAGTTGCTGCGCAGCATGCCCTGTGTACCTTGACTAAGCATGCACAGCGGCAGCAAGTCATCTGTTTGCAGGGAGAGCATAGTGAAGCCGTGAAGTCACTACAAGAGTACATCCAGCTGTGCCTGCACCTGGACCATATCCAGGCAGAGGCACAAGCTTTCTGTGCCTTGGCAGACTGCCAACAGCTTCTCGGCAACCTGGAGGGCGCTGTTCAGTCATTGCAAGCCTTCCTCTTGAAGTCTAGGCACCACGATGCACAGGTGATGCTGAAGTGAGCCCAACATTACTGCACTGGGGAATTCAAGCTTGTGTCTACCTGGAAATCTGGGTTCTGCTTTTTCCAGCATGCACTTCCCAGGCTTGGTCAGTGATCAGGACCTGTCTGATGAATGTGCAGGGTGAAGCATATGCTTGTTGCAATCTAGGGGTGCTCTACTATCGGCAAAGACAATATGATGAAGCGCTAACATACTTTGAGCGGTTCTTTGAGGCAGCGCGGGCTCTGAAGGACCAACACGTGTTGGATGTGGCGCGTGTCAACCTGGGGACAGTGCGGGCTGCCCTCACATTCAAAGACTATGTGCAGGCAAGACATTGCTGTAGCAACTACTCAACCAGGCTATTGACTGAAACGCTTGTGATTAACAGACTTTCAAGCGCATGGCTTGAATGTGCAGGTTGCAGACAGCGATCTGCAGACACTTCTGCTATGGAAAAATGTACGGATGCCTTTCAAGGAGCAAGCTCCTGTCACATTGTCAGTGAGCTGAAGACTTGCCACATAAGGGCAAGCCTGGCATTACTTATGATGCGTCGACCAAAAAAAAGTGAGGATCAGCTGGTCTACTCGTCATCACTACTGCTATCATCATCACTGCTTCCTGAGTGTTCTACTCTTGTTGACTTCTGTAGGTCTGTCCCTTCTCTATTTGTCTTTTCAGCCACATTGTTAACAGCATTGTCAGCCTTCCAGCCCCTGCACGTAAGCAACTGTGCTGAGAACAACCAGCAATCATACAACGCAACAAGTCTTATTGTGTGCTGTACTGGCTGTGCCCGGCAAACCATGTGACAACTTTTTTGACTGTATATTGAGATAAGTGATGGCTGACCTTCCAAAAGAAGACGCTCCATCCTCATCAATGTAATAGAGAGCCTCTTCTGCCCCACCTACTTCAGCTTCATCACTCACATTCTGTACATCTGTGGAACGCTGCAGTGCTAACAATGTTTTTGCCTTGTTGCTGCATAGCACACAAGTCTGTCGCATACAGCAACCTCTGCCCAGCAGCAGGTCTGAGCAGCAGCAGCAGGTCTGTCTGTTTTGCTATGTGTGACTTGGACATTCACAGCCTCACCTCGCAAGCAAATGCTGAGTCAGCTGCAATGGACTGTGCTTTAAAGCGTCTAAGCATCCCTGAACAATCCCACTTCTGGGCTGCCGCTGTAACCATGTACAGAATGATGCAGGAGCTGGTGCCCTATCAAAAGACCCCAATATTTGGCTCTTGCTGGCAGGCATCATGCTACAGGCTTTCTCAGCAGCTGCTATCCGCAGCAAGAAATCTGGTTCTGAGTGTCCTGCATTATAAATGACAGATGCATCCCCTCTTGTTCGTATGTCTTTGAGCAGCACTGATACACAGGTGCACATGCAGCAAATGTGCCCAGCTGAAAGCAGCATGCTTGCAGCTCACCAGGTGGCTTGACTTGCAGAGCAGCCTTGTACATAATGTCCCACAAAACACAGGTGGCTTCAGGGCTGGATGATGACACACAGGGGAATGTTTCTCTCAGCAGCATGTCCAAAACTGCATCAGAATGGCTGCCTGCGCCACACAGAATGTAGCTGTTGCAGTTGAAGGTGGCACTGATCTACTGCAAAGCCCCAACCCTCCCACCTGTCAAACTTTTGATGTCATGTGCAGCCAGCAACACTTGTCGAACTGGTTCTATAGACTGCTTGGCCATCACACAGCGCATCTCAAGAGCCAACAGTGCCACCTCAGATGCTGCAAGTTGCAGATCAGCTGGACTCACATGTGCCTGTCCTGTTGGACTTGTATTGCTGCTGTCATGCTGACTCGCAAGCAACACAACTGTAGTCAGCTGAGCAACAGCTGGTTGCAGTAGCTTGGCGTGGGTTGCCCTGCTATCTGCATCTGCAGCTGAAGAGCACAGCTCTTGCAAGGTATCCCTAATTGCATCCAGCGCTACAGTCAATCCAGGCTCTTGTTGCAAAATGCCTGCTGGAATGACATTCACGCATGCTGCCAGGATCTGTTGACACCTCAAGACTTTTTCCTGAACTGTTTGGCACGACCTGCAGAGCGCCGTTGCAGGTCTTGCCCTTGTCTAGGCTTATGAAAACTCATGCAGCTGACTGACTTCCTACAATGTAAGGACATGCACATATGCATTGACATGCATATTTTGCAAGATTGGCTGTGACCCAACTCTTGCCTGTGACAAAGTACTGAAAAGCACTGTGCTTCAGGCTTGTTGGGCAAAGCAGTCCTATGTTTCTTGACAAGCTGAGGTTGCACGGGTTCCTCTGCAGACTGCAGTTCCACCAGCTTTGCTGACAAGAGTTGCGAGTACTGTGCCAAATGTTGCTGTAAAAGCTGACGCTCTGGTCTGTTGGCAGGCAGTTGTGACACAGCTGCCGCTAAGGCTTCCCCAATTCTGCTGTCCTGCACGAAGTGTGTTGCATGAGGGAGGTGAGGTACTGCAGCGATGCAGCAAGGGCTGAGGACCATACCTGGATGGGACCAGGCGCCCCCGAGACTAAACATTTCGCAAGCTTGTCCGTGAATCTTCTCGCGTTGTCAGAAGGGTTGGCCTGAGCCTCAGTGCCTTGACGCTTACGCTTCGCCATGTCTGAAAGCTGCTGATATAAGATCAACAACTCACGTCCATCGCAATGCCACCGTCAACGCTAGGCATACGCATTGTTTTGCAGCCAGACTCCGGAAGCAAATTACGTGTTACTTTCCTCTTGCTGTGTTCTTCATACAGTGAAGGCGGCAGCCTTCCAGCACGGCGACTCGAGCAGATCTCTGCAGGCAGGTCGATTTGTTCAGCGTACCGCGTGCTTGTATACAATAGCGCCCACCGCTGTCTGCTGCTCCACCTCCTAGGATGCACGTTGTCGAGGTTGGCAGACAGACAAGTGACGAGCTTAGTGTGACGGGTAACAGCCAATCATATCCAGACGAAGCAGAGTCAGAGCGCCTACTTACAGGCAGCTCTGCGCGAGGTGCGGTCCCGGAACTTTGTACAGGTCAGTCAGAAGTATCAACAAGCGGTGATCACGACATTCCACTGCAAGCGTGGTACCAACAGCCAAAACAAGAATGCCTCAGGTGTGACAGGCAACAGCCAGCTGCTACACTCTCCTTGCGTGCTGCCTGCATCCAGGTGTAGAATCCACTTTGACTGCTGCAGGCTTGTGCTGTTGGGGGTGCCGTTGTCAGCTCAAGCTATCTTAAGTTTCAGCTCGACTTTGGTCAGCATGGCCTTCATTGGGCATCTAGGGAAACACGAGCTGTCTGCTGCTGTACTTGGTACCTCCCTGTTCAACGTTACTGGCTTATCCATTCTGATAGGACTGTGCAGCGCTATGGAGACCCTCTGTGGGCAGGTATTGTTGCCACTCAGCATTCAGTATGTCTGCATTTCTATTGTACAGCACACCCCCACTGTGCTAGGTCTTGTGTCCACTAAGGAGCTGTGTTGATGCAGAGCTTTGGTGCTAAGAACTACAGCAACCTGGGCATCATCTTGCAACGGGCCTTGCTGGTGACTGCTGCAGCTTGTGTACTGGTTGTCTCTTTCTGGACGCAGATGACCAAGCTTCTTGTGTTTTTGGGTATGTTGACCCAGTCTCCATGATGCTAGTGCACGCTCTTTCAAGCTTCCTGCACGTTAATTGCCTGCGATGAGCTTCTTCCACCAGTCACAAAACTGCAGGACAAGATGAGATCATCAGTCAGCTTGCAGCTCGCTATATCCAGATGCTCATACCAGCTTTGGGATTCAGTGGTGTCACTGAGTGTCTGAAGAGGTATCTCATGACGCAGCGAATCATCAACCCTTCCACCATTATTGCTGCCATCACTACTGTCCTGTCAATACCATACAACCTGGTGACAGTGACCTGGCTGGGGCTGGGTCTAGATGGAGCAGCACTGGCCGTCAATGTGGCTCAGTTCACCACCATGGTGGGCCTCCTTGTGTACATTGGTTGGCGAGAAAAGCAGCTGAAGGGCACAGACAAGCAGACATGGCATGGCTGGTGAGCTGAGTCTCACACAGTCAGACCAGCAGTTGCCAAGCTACCAGCAAACACCAGCGCTTGTGATGCAAATGCCAACCAACCCACTTAGAGGGTGTTATACTATGCAGGGACTTGCAATGTCTAAGAGGATGGTGGCCATACGTCAAGATTGCTGTTCCCTCGCTGGTACGTCTGCCTATGCTGCTGTGAAGTTCAGCAGTGACATATAGCTTCACCTGAGCAACTGTGCCTGCTGTGATGCTGAGATACAGCAAGGTTGTCAGATTTATGAACTTGTGCACAGGCAATGATCTGTGTGGAGTGGTGGTGCTTTGAGGCCATCATTCTGTTGGCCGGCAGGTTGCCTCACCCCGAAGTGGCTATCGACACTGTGGGCATCTGTGTCAACATTGCCACCACAACCTTTATGTTCCCCTTTGGGCTAGCAGGTCAGCATGGCTGTACAGAGCTCCTACTTGCTGTTCAGTCTCTTGCCTCTTGAATCAGCTGTACCAGAGCATTGTGCATGTCCATGGCAACAGCTTTCAAAGGTGCAACTGATGTGACAATGAGACAATCTCAATATGGTGAACAGTAGGCTGAAGTGATCAGTCAGTGATGGCCACAGCATGCTGAAGGTTTCATGTTATTTTCCAGACATGCATGCATGAGCAGTGGGGTGGGGATGCAGGTGCTGCCAGCGTGAGGGTGTCCAATGAGCTGGGGGCGGGCCGGCCTGCAGCGGCCAGGCTTGCTGCCCAGAGTGCAGCAGTGCTGGCCCTCACCCTCATGGCGGGCTGCGCTGTCTTGCTGGCCTCCCTGCACCGCGTGCTGCCCCTCATCATCACGTCAGATCCAGCTGTCGTTGAGGGCACTCAGCGAGTTGTGCCCATTGTGGCATATATGCTGATTGGGGACGGCGTGAATGCAGTCCTTGCAGGAGTTGTGCGAGGCTGTGGACAGCAAGCCAAAGGTGTGCATCCATGCATCACCATGCTGTCCCCTGACAGCAACCCTTTGCAGCATGCCTCGGCTGCCAATTGCTGAATCATCACTGACTTGTGGTCATTATGGGTTTGGCTCATGCAGCTTTGGAGCTGCAATGCAAGTGGACATCACTGTTTTGCATGCAACAGATACAGCAACCTGCATATGTATCTGTGGCTGACACCTCTTGTTTGGCTCAGGGGCTGCAGTCAACGTGGTGACCTACTGGTGCCTGGGTTTGCCTCTGTCAGTGTTTCTGGCCTTCCCTGTGCATTTTGGGGTGCCAGGCTTGTGGGCTGGGTTGGCATGCACCACCACTTTGCAGGCATCTGTCATGAGTATCTTGGTCCATAGATTTGACTTTGCCCAAGAAGCAAAACGAGCGGCAGCCACTGCTAATAATGATCTGTCTGCAAAGTCTACAGCTCGCACAGAAGCGTCATTACAGCTTGCTGCTATTCCTCAGCCTGTCACAGCAGGTATTGCTGTCTGATGATCCTGCTGCTTGGTCCAGTGCAACACATGGCAACATGTTAATTACTTAGGTAGGCATGGACCTTTTGACCGCAGCAACGAATGCCAATGAAATGGGAGACAAAGTAGCTCTGATAGCATCCTTGATCGCACATACTGTTGCACATGTCCATTGCTATGGCGCATGACTGAAGTCAACATGGCTGACATGCACAGCAGTGGCACCTACTAGATTTTAGCAATACACGAAGTATACTGCCTAGCCTATTTTATCTGTTTGTATTTCAATTGGAGTTTCAGGAGGCTGTACACAAAGTGCAAAAATTGCGTAGGTCAACAATAATGATTTTAGACAGGTTAGATTACATCAGTAGCCATTAGTCGGTCTGGGGTGCATCCCATTGTGTGATTGATCCTCTTGAATACTCAGAAGGCACGATATTACTGTTACTTGGGGTTGATGTTGCAGGTGACGGCTATCTTTACAATTGTTGTGACATCATATTCAACACCTTGTTGATCAGGCATCCAGAATGGCGTTTGACTCTTGTTGACATTGCGCAATACTCTCTCAGACTTGCTGAGTAAACCTGACAAAGCTTCTTGGCACTAGCAGTCCTTGACTTGACATCATTGGACAGCAACCATTGCCATTGAATGGAAGAGAAAGACTGCCACATTCGTGCAACATTACAAGGCATGTGTTGACTGTCATGATTATCGCTTGAAAGAGTGCGAGACCTGTCATCACAGAATGATTGTAGCAAAGCTTCAGCATGTGAAAATACACAAGACAAGTTGAGGGCATAAAGCATGACTCAGGCTAGGTTGCAACAGTTGCTGTGACAGCAAGCATTTGTGCATGCCAGCTGGACCGCAATTACAGACCTATCTGAATTGCCGATTTCAAGTGCAGCAAGTTTGACAGCCACTGACTTAATTAACAGGTTGAGTTCTGTTCACTCAAACACAGATGCAAAAATTTTGATACTGAATTCACACTCAGCTGCCAGGGCACATTAGTGACTCCCGTGTGTCTACACCTGTCTTTGGGTTTGTGCCAGAAGCTATTGCGCAAAGTGCCCTTTGCGCATCCTTCCGCAACGCAACATCCGTCCAGTCGCTACCTGTGATCTTAATGTTCTTCATGCCAGCCCGTGTCACCTGCGGCAGCATAAGGACAGCTGGTTACAACAGCAGCAAGACACGCCAGTAGCAACATGCAGAGAAGTCACTGCGGCCACCTGAGCACCCTCAAGAACTGCATTGGTGAAGTCTGCATCTTCTAGGTCACACGATTCCAGGTCTGTTGCTCGCAAAGTTGCCCCTTGAAAGTTTGCACCCTTGGCCAGGGCGCCAAACAATGACACACCACTCAAGTCTGATCCACTGAAGTTGGTCTGTCGCAGCTCAGCCTTTGTATAGGCATTCTTGCGAAGGTCCTTGTTTGACAGGTCTTCATAGTTGTGAGGCGTTCCAAGTCCTACACAAGTACTTGCAAGTAAGTCTGTGCACAAGGGTCGACATCTACAACGCTGCCACAACATAGCTGACCTCCACCACCAGAAACTGCCAATGACGCATGTGGCAGCAAGACAGCACCAGCTGCCAAAACAGCAGTGAGCGTCTTCAACGCTGATCCCGCAACAGTTTTGTCAGAGGGGCCTTTCTCAGCACTGACGCATCGCTGAGCGAGTACTCGCACAGGCCGTCTGTGAGGTTGAAACGCTTTGTGGACGTTACAGGTCTGCAGTAACAAACATCGTGTGGGTTGAGCAAGCACTCTACACGCGCGTTGACGCAGTACCGTAAAGATGTCAGGTCTGCACCTGACCTTGATACTTGAAGCTGGCATCAACATAGCGTTTGTCATCGTGAGCTACTGTTGGAAAGCTGTCCTGACGATGATGCTTCACCACCTGCTGACCAGGACTTGCAATCCGGCCAAATTCAAACCCTACATAGCTATTCCGTAACCGCCTAACCGCCTCAAACGCTAACTTGGCCAAATTACAACATTTACTCCACTATGACATTACTTGACAGTGAGAGGCACGAACAAGAGCGCTCAGTTTCTGCAAGGGATTTTGTCTATATTCCGTAACTGCAATGCACATATTGCATTTTCAGCTTTAGATGCAAAATTCAAATTTTGCATCTAAAGCTGAAAATGCAATATGTGCATTGCAGTTGCTGAATAAATTACACAGACTATGTGCATCGTTTCACAATCCGTCATCAGTTCAAAGTTCGAAGAAGCTCATCTGAGTTCACATGGCTCATCCTTGTTGAGAAATACGCCTCATCGATAATTGTTACGCTTCCTAGAATCAGTCTTAGCTGTACTCTCTGTTTACACTCTGCATCTTTTCTCAATTTTCTCAAAAGGCTTGCAATGTAACCTTGGGGACGTGTATCTGGAATCCCATCTACCAAGGAAAATCAGGCACGGGCTAAACACAGCAGAGTCTATGTAGTGAGAGTCCAAGTATTGTCACTGCTGCAATGCCCAAAAGCTGTATTCTTGCCAGAGCTACTTGTTTCCTGGTCAATGCCAGCCTGAAAGACAGACCTGTAGTCCTACTAGACGAACTACAGAATATAAGATGCATGCAAGTCCTTTCTGTTGCCTAAACACATACAGTTCAATTTGATGTGCATGCAGCTGCATGCTGCCACGCTGGCTGCATCCTGCCAAAAGACCCACTTCCACGTGCACGCAGCGCTTTCAGTCTTGCCTGTCTGGTTTGTTTGCGCCTGTCATCTTGGTCCTGCATCAGCCTCAACATTGGCAAATATGACACTGCGTTGCAATGGGCCTGAGACCAGACTGATGTGCAACAGCAATACATTTCAGTCAAGCTGATGCAGAGCTGGCTGTCAGAAGAAGCGACAGCAGCAGTAAGATGAGCTGACATGCAGTGCACTTGTCCATCTCTCAGGCATGCAGGGATGACACGCAGGAGCTGGACCTGCAGTCTAGCACGCTCTTGCTTCTCTTCATTCTCTATCTGTCTTGCAGCGTCTTGAAGAGCTTCCTGGCCGGCATGTTTCCTCATTACCTGCACACAAAAGAGTGTCCACACAAGGAACTGAGTTGTACATCATGGATACGGCGCCCTTGTCACCCAAGCAGGGGTGTTGCACAGCACAGCAGACAGGGAGGTGCACAGTAGCCATTGAGGGTGTTGGCGCCATGTGAAAGACGGGGTATGGACATGATTGGGCCAGGCTGACCTGCAAGGGTAGATCAGAGTAGTCCTTGTCATAGTCATCCCACTGGATGGCCTGGTGGTGCTGGAAGAGGCGAGGCCACCATGTCTCACTGTGCTGCCACTCCCTGCAACAAACAAACTTTTCTATCATAATTTGAGTCAATTCCCCAAGAGACAATCTGCCACTTCTGTGAAATGATGCAGCAGCTTGCTGACAATTATATCTGCCCATGCATCAGCCATGCATGGGTGCTTGTTTCTGAAGCACAGCAACTGATGTCCTCAGCTTATGGCTGGCATTGTTAATCAACGCAGACATAGTAGAAGATGCGATGCAAGCAACATCGTGTGCTTGAAGAACAAGCAATGCTACCCACAAATGTGGTATGCTGCTGCAGCCTAGCTGACATGTCAAGACAAGTAGTGCGGCTTGGCAGCAAGGCCAGGCCAAAGGATAGATAGCTAGATCCAAACCATGGCACAGATCAAGATTGGCATTAGCTGAGGATGACATTCAGCAGGCTGCAATGTCATCTCAGGGAAGCAAGTTCGGGTTGGCCATGCTGCCTAGCTGAGGTCTGGCACAAAGCCGGGAAACAACAGCATGTCTGGCACAGTTGACGCAATGCAGGGTACCTACTTGCGCAGCAGTTGCAGGTTCATCTTGTGCAGGTATAGCAGACAGCCATTCTCTCCTACACCGCCGCCGTGCTCCCACACACTCTCCTCTGGGACAATGCCTCGCTCCAAGTGCCCCTCCAGGTACACCCCACCACTCACTTTGTCCACCACTGCAGGGCACCATTGCATGCAACAAACAAAACACCCATGACAGTGCTGCTGTGACATATAGCTTGTAGGACAGACAGGATTCATGCACAGGCAGCAGGCAGCAGGCTGGAAAATGCAGCATGAGGCTCAAGCTTTATGTTGGCAAATGCCCTTTCATGACCACAGAAAAAGGTGGGCAATGGATGATGAGCGGGAGTACAGTACCTTTGATGAAGTAGGGGTCCAGAGTAACCTGCAGCTGCTTGGCTGGGGTGTGAGGGGGCACCCCAAGGCACAGCAGGGTCACTTCTGAGGCAGTCTGCCTCCAGCGGCAGCTGCCATCACCCACCTCTGCCCACACCTCCTCCCCTCTATCTGCAACATCAAAGGCACTTCGTACAGGCCTGCCTCCAAAGTACATAACAGGCAGCTTGCAATGTGTTTCTAATGAGATGGTCATGAGTCCAGACTGGATTGACTATCTGAATGCATGGTCTGTCGCAAGGTGTGGTTCTTGTAGCATCAGCACTGCATATTTAGGTGCCAGCCAGACATGAAGACAGGCTCCCCTGTTTTTGTGCAAGGAGGCAGAGTGACCTGGTGCAGAGTAGTGGACACGTGACATGCAGAAAGGGTGCTTCTTGGTGCGCTCTGGGGCGCTTCCATCACCACGCACAAGCTTGTACTGCTTGTATGGCACCACCATCTCCAGCTTGGGTCTGGCTATCTGCATGCCACGCACAACAGTCTCCACATGAAGTCTCCGTGTGAAGCATCTCGCAACAGTGTAACAGCAAACATGTGAGATGTGTGTCGCAAGCTTGCCATGACTGAATTCCATCATTGCAAGTTTGGGTTTGCAGAATGTGCGTGCCAGTCCAAACCCACCTGGACAAGCTGTGCTGATGGAATGACTGCAGCTTGCGCTCGCTCTGACTTTCTTGGTTCATCTATCAACATGTTAGATGGAACAGGGGTGAGGTTGATGATGGCAGCAGGTAGGCTGGGCCTGCCAGGCATGCCAACTGCTGCAAGAAGGACATAATCTTGCACAACTGTCTCAGGTGCTGACTGCAAGGCTGCAACCAGCTGCTTCCCTTTTTCTTCTGCACTCCCAAGCTGAACATGCACAGCAACTGTCACACCTGCTGCTGCACTGTTTGTGGTCAGACAGCTGCCACTTGCCTCAGCTGCTTCCTGTGTGCCATGCTTGCTTGATTTGCTGCAGTTCTTATCTGTGTTGTCTGTGTCAGTAGGCTGCACAGCTGGGGTGAGCTGGGGTGAGCATTGGCCCGACTTGATACCCTCTAGAGTCACACTGGAAGTAGGCAGGCCCACAAAGCCAGCTAGGCAGCTGCGCAGCTGTGTGCGTGCTGCAGCTGTGAACTTTGTTAGCTTTGCCTGCATCAACAAATTGGTCAGTCCCCTGCCAGAACAAAGGCTGACTTCTAACAGCGGTTACTTGCACAGGTAAACAAGACTACTGCCAGCAACAGCTGCAACCTCACACTGAAAGTCAAGCAGAATGCACCTCTGACATAAAGCTGAGGCTTGCAGCTATTTAGCAGCTGCAGAGGTGAGCAGCAATGTGAGGGATGTTATTGACATGGCATACCTGCGGGAACCAGAGATTGGCTTGAAGCCTGAAGGTGTGTTGTTTGCCCTGGGGTATGCCCAGTATGCCCAGGGCCAGCGGATTCTTCAATGTCAGACCTAAACCGACTGTCTCCTCATGCACTTCATCGGCCACCTGCACCACACTCTTAACTTATCTGTATTATGCAGAGCTTAGGGTCCCCACACCACAGAGCTTGCAGACTTTACACGTGTGCAGTCTATTAAACACCAGGAAAGTCTGTTTGCAATCATGCGTACTATGACAATGCAGTGCCTATTGTGATCATTTGACCAAGCAGGGCTTAGCAAGTAGTCTGTTCTACCTCAGCAAGCTGTTGCAGGGTGAGGTGGATCTTTGCTTCCTGCACCTCCTGCAAGATCTGGTTGTGATGAGGAGCCAAGTCCATGGCACGTGACAGAGCCTGCAGCGTTAGACCAGTCAAAGCCATACCAGACACTTGGCAAGCAGCCACACCTGGTTGACTCACAAGAGAAACGCTCGGGCTTTCAGAAGCTGCAGTCATGTTTTGCAAGCAGAGCAATGGCAGCAATGCCAGCTGCTGAACATGCTTGATTCCAGTATGCAGTGACAGATTGCACAGCTCATTGCTGTTATGTATGCCTGGCTGCAAGGCAGAGCAACAGATTTGTGGCAGAGCAGACCTTGGCGGCTTGTCGGTGGTCCTGGTCAGGATGGTCATGCTCAGCAGCAAAGGCTTGACCAAGACGCCAGTAAGCTTCACAGAGCTCCTGCTCCACCTTGCTGGCCCTGTCCATCCCCACCTCAGGCACCCCATGCATGCATTCCTGTAAGTCATGACATTGCATGGCTCTCACATTGTATGGCTCTCACAAAGTTGCTCTGCATGCATCATGTGGTGGCATCCAGCGACATGATAGCAACATAGTGCTTCACCTTGAGCTGTGATGCCAGCATGGTGACGGCTTGCTGAGCATCCCATCTTGCCTGCAGATCACACGCCAATGAGAATGATCGCACATTACTGTGATAGCAATCAATGCACAGCAAGACGTCGCATCATACCTGCAAGTAGCATTTAGCCTGCAAGCCCATACAGGCACGCTGAATGTAGGCTGTATGTGCTCTCATTGGTTCTTTGAGCCACTGCAAGTAGTGCAATCTGTAGGCATCAGCCGGTGTGGGGCCTTCCTGCTCTCTAGTGAAGTGCCTAAACCAGGCTTCCTGCTGCTCGGCCTCCCCAACCCCCTCCAGCCTAGCCGGCTCTATCACATACTACAATACATATATATATGTCATAGCATCAAGACCTGACACTTAGCATCAAGAGCTAAAAGAGTTCAAGGGAAGCTTGGCCTGTCAGCAACAGCAATGCAAATATCTGGCATTTCACCAAAAAGGTTGCAGCAGCAGGTGCCCGCGAGAGTTGCCGCTCAGCACGTCTTTGCCATGTGTTCAGCTAGCCTCATCAGCAAATAGGATGTTGCAAACTTGGCAAGCACCTCGGCCTTAGCCTAGCTATATGACAGGTGAACAAATATAACAACTGCAAAGAAAAGCAACTTGCTGTTGATATTGACAGCACAGAGCAATGGAAGGCAAGCACACACACCAATGGCTTTACCTGCTGCTCTGCCTGCATAAGCAAGGCCATGATGCCTGCTCCCAGCTGCGCCATGGTAGCTTTCTTAATGGCTGCCAATAGCTGCCTTTCGGTCTCTGAGCTACCTGAAGCATCATGCTGTACTCACACAACATCTGGATAGACTCACCTACTGCAATTCTTCATCAAGCATTGAAAAAGTTGTAGTCTGCTCATTAGCAAAGGAACACTGCATGACCAGCATGTGCCCGATACACACACCTGTGTGCAATTTGTGCTCGGTTCAAAAGCACGCAGTAGAACAGCCATGGCGTCTAAGCAGTATATCATGCTGCCCATCTTCCATACCGTGGTTAAGGTGCCAGCATTTAGCAAATGCCTCAATAGCTTGTGTGGTTTGCTTCAGGCCTAGGAATGCCGTCCCCAACCGCCAATAACCTTTGGGCCAGCTAGGAGCCAGCTCAATGGTCTTTTGGGCATCATATAGAGCTTCGTCATACCGCTGCGCTCTGCTATATGCCAGGGAGCGATTACCATATATTTTGTAAAGGCCTTGCTTACTCTCCCCAGTCTGTATAGACTCAGTATACCTGCCAGACGTAAGTCAACAGTCAGTAGTCTGCACAAAGGTATGCAAGCTTCACAAGTCACAAGGGCCATGGGGATTTGTGTGCAGAAGGCTCGCCTCTGGTAAGCTTTTTGATAGTTGCCTTCCTGGAGAGCAGTGTCTGCTGTTCTTTTCAGATGGTCTGCCCTAAGCTGCCTGCAGGCAAGTCAGATTGTCATTTTCTCATGATTTCAAGGTTGCAAAAGCTGATGACAGGAAATGCGCAACACCTCAGGCTCATTGTAAAGTGGTATTCAGCGGTCCTCAAGCCTCAACGCCGAAGTGATCGTTACGCTCTATGCGTCGATTTTGTGCGCCGATGAGCATCGACAGACAAAAGCTTGGATTAATACGTGTCAACTGAGCGTCGGTACTCAGAGCCATAAAGTTCTTTCAGGCAACGGCGTTCGTGGTGGCCGCTCGACCGAAAGTCTCCCAAAAGAGTGCGTCACCCTTACTGATTCCGAAGCGTTGCCTACCATCGTACCAAACTGAACGTATGCGACTCATTGCAGTGCATAATTCCGTGTTGATTGTGTGTCGATTCGAGGCGTAACGGCGAGAAGCTACTGCTGGCTTGTGAGCGTTTCTGCCACCGCTGCCTATTATTAGTCTAGCGGCGGCAACGACGGTGTAGGGCAAGCACATGGTTTTGAGCCTGCAGTGATCACTCATGTCCACACCGACCTTTCGTTGGTTTCTGAAGCGTAGAAAGACCCCGCGTTGCACTGCAAACCTCGGCGCCGTTCCAACTGTCTGCGGTGCGTAAAATCTCGCGGCCGTCGGTGTGCCCTGCATCCTTCCACTGGATCGTTACGACCTGCAGTAGCGCACTCTGCTGCATCGGTTGACTTTCACGGTCAAATCAGCAGGTATGTTCATAGCATGTCGAGTATTGATCGCCCGTCAGTTCTGTCCTGCATGACTTTAGATAATCTGACTACAGGGCTAGCCACAGCAAACCCGCAGCAGAAGCTTGAAAGGTCAACGACTTGGCACTGACCACGTAGTACTCTGTTGAACGGTCGTTGGGCAAGGTAATTTATCTCGCTGAAATCATCCTCAAGCATATCCCAGGAGCACTTGTTGAAGCGCACTGGCGCCACTCATAAGACTGCTATCTTAAAATTTATCATAGGCCGTTGCATTTGGCCATTGCCAAATTGCCACATTCCACCAAGCTTTGCATGGGCTTGATTCCTGTTTGCCTGTGCGGACACCGTGCTTTTAAAAGTTTGAGACGCATACAAATTTGCTGCAGGGGCAAGGTGTGCATGAACCAGCTGCTTCCAACTCTTACAGACACAGCTAGACACCATGGCAGGAGGGGCCATGGCACCAACCGGACCTATGAAAGTCTACAATGGCGTTGTCACAACATATGTGATCACTGCCTGTATTGTTGCTGCTAGCGGAGGTGCGCTGTTTGGATATGACAATGGAATCACAGGAGGAGTGGTGTCCATGCCCGGCTTCTTGCAACGCTTCTTCCCAGGCGTCACACAGGGTGACTCAGATGTCAGTCAAAGCACAGATCATCCCACAAACCCCTTCTGTCAGTACAATGACCAGGGGCTTGCTTGGTTCACCTCCAGTCTGTTCATTGCTGGCGCTATAGCAGCACTGCCAGGAGCATACCTCACACGTCTCAAGGGCAGGAAGTTCAGCATGCTAATGGCTGGCCTTCTGTTTGACGTGGGAGTCATCTTTCTAGCAGCAGCATACCACATCTCCATGCTGATCATTGGCCGAGTCCTGCTGGGCTTTGCTGTGGCACTGGCCAGTGTGGCAGTCACTCTATACAACTCTGAAATGGCGCCTGCTCAGATTCGAGGCCGCCTGAATCAGATATTCCAGATTGTCTTGACGTTGGGCGTGTTTGTTGCCCAAGCCATCAACATTGGCACTGCCCACATCTACCCATGGGGTTGGCGCGTGTCTCTTGCTTTGGCTGGCATGCCTGCTATAGTGCTCACCTTTGGTGGCATCTTTCTGCCAGACACACCAAACAGTCTGATTGAGCTTGGCTACAAGGAGCAGGGCCGTAAGGTACGCTTCAAAAGCATACCTGTTGTTACTTTTGCAAAGTTGCACCAATCGCAATGCAATTGGGAACAGCTCAGAACATTTATGCTAGTTGACTTGGCATGCATCTTCTTGTCTGTTGTACATCAAGCTCGGTATGTTGGATCATGTGCTGCATGACTTTACAGAACATTGCTGTGCCACACTGAGATTCAGGCAACTTTTGAGGCAGCTGCTCTTTGGTCATGTGCATGACAGCATTCTGTGCTTGCATAGGTGCTTCAAGATATCAGAGGTACACAGGATGTGGATGAAGAGTTTTCAGATATCTGTGATGCCTGTGTAGAGGCCAACAAGGTAAGGACCACTTGCATCACACTTGTGGTAAATTATAGTGCACAAGCAAGGCTTAACATGCTGGTGACACGAGCACTCAGGTGCATATATCTCATCACAATCCTGCAAAAGATTCTTGACTGGAGGTTGAGGTGCTTGTTGAATCATTTGTAATAGGTACATGCCAGATGGGGTCATGTCTGCTTTCTGGTTGCGTGCAGGTTCAAAATCCTTGGAAAACCATTCTGTCTCGCAAGTACAGGCCGCAGCTGGTCTTAGCTGCTGCCAGTACCTTCTTCCAGCAATGGACTGGCATCAACACCATTATCTTTTATGCTCCCCAGCTGTTTGTGAGTTTGGGGGTTGGGGAAGGGGCAGCTCTTGGGGCCACCATTGTCACTGGCATTGTCAACCATTTAGCAACCTATGTCTCCTTCCATGTTGCTGACAAGTATGGCAGACGCATACTGTTTATTGAAGGTGAGAATTGCGTATGCGCATTTACATGCAGATATGCTGCTGCAAGATCTCAAGGGACATTCAAACATCCTGACAGCCAGCAAGTCAGTTTTATAATGCACTCTCAATATGGAAATGCTTGCTGCAATTGCGTCGCAATTACTCAGCATCCAATGCAACAATCAACAGCAATAGACCATTGTCTGTATAATTATTGCTACGCTTGTCTAACAGAATGTCTTTTCACAGGTGGTATCCAGATGACCACATGTTTGATCATCATTGCCATTGTTCTGGCTCAGACTGGGGTGGGCAAGGATGACCATGTGAACGAGCCCTGGGTGGCCTGGTTTGTGCTGGTCTTTGTCTGCATCTATATTGCAGCCTACGCCTGGTCATGTAAGTCCACTCCTTTGTGCATCATGGCATGTTTGTGCGCTATGCGTGTGGGCAGCACCTGGGATCTTCACCTGTTGCTGATGTCCCCCCTTGCTGTCACTGACTGAATGTGGTTCATCTGCTGCACCAACCAAGCTGTGACATGCAGACAGCGTCATCTGTGTGCAGCTCCATTTGATTGCTACCTTTGCATATGACTGGTTGTTGGGTTTGGAGTCTGCTGCATGACAGCTCTTGCCATCATGGCAACACAATGAAGCAGGAGTGCGTTTGTTCAGGGGGCCCACTGGGCTGGCTGTACCCATCAGAGATCCAGCCCCTGGAGACAAGATCAGCTGGACAGGGAATTGCCACCCTGGTCAACCTGCTGTTTAGCTTCATCATTGGTCAAACGTATCTCAGTATGCTTTGTGCCTTCAAGGTAGTTTTGCTGACCTCATCAGCTTGTCCCTGCTCTGACTCATTTGTATGCTGTTTGTGAACTCCGTCAAACTTGCAATGGAGCTGCTGTACATTCCTCCATATTGCATGCCTTCATGAACTGCAACAGATGCATTGCAGGTGCTTTGATCAATACATGCTTGAAGCAGCAGCAATCAGTGCTGCATACTTGCTTGCAGAGCACCCTTCTTCTGTCTGACATATGGTTTGCCTGGCTGCAGTGGGGCATCTTCCTCTTCTTTGCACTGTTCTGTGTAGCAGGTACCCTCTTTGTCTACTTCCTATTCCCTGAGACAAAGGGGATACCCATAGAAGAGGTGCCAAACATTTTCAAACGGCATTGGTACTGGAAGCGCTTTGTACTTGATCCTGTCGATGCTCAAGGCAAGACAGTCAATGGAACAGAGATGGCAAGGTCTGAGCGGCCGCTGGAAACTCCACAATGGGTTGATGACAAAGAGACTGCATCTCAAGGCCTTGTGAGCATCTGGGAACCCAAGAGCGATGATTTTGCTGCTCACAGTTCAGAGAATGGTCATACCACTGACAATGGCCGCTTAATGAATGGCCTGGAGAACAGCACATCACGTAGCCATCTTAGAGACAATGGCTATCAGGATGTAGACTTGAGTTAAGCGTCTTTGATGATGTGCTTGAGGTGCTTGTCAATTTTCTTGTTGTTGATCGTGTGATTTAGTTGAATGGTATTGAATGCGTTGCTGGTTGCCATCAGAGACTCAGTGCTTTGCAGTGTCCTGTCGCTTGTCTTTTACAATTTGCTGCCGCAACCCAGGGTTGTCATACCACACAGTATATAGTCAAGCCTTAATTCTGTGCAAATAGGCTTGTTCTTTGTGGCAAAACGTATTCCCTACAACACAGCAAGTGCAGCTATTGATCTCTTCTCAGGCTCTTTGAGCTAAGGGCTTTCGCAAACAGCCTAGGGCTCATGCTCATTTCTACATGACCGTAATGATAGCCTCCGAGATGCATTCCAATGCATTTCAATGCATCGCGCAGCCTAACACAACCTTTGCTTAACTGCATGCTGTATCTGACACAATATTTCTATGATTCAGGCACTTTACCAAGCTCTGCAAATTAGTGTATCCTTGGGAAAGTGTATCTGAGATCCAATCTATCAACGAAACAGCCTAGGGCTCGAGTACCCTCATCTGTGTTCTCGCTTTGTTTCACCTACATGCAGAAGAAGTCTGGTAGATACTGTTGGTCACAGAGATCTTGGTTCAGGCTTTTCTCCACCAACAAGCACTCCCAGGTTGTTCCATGAACTGATAGACAAGGCAAGAAACCGGAGTCGTAAAGATTGCCTCAGATACATTGTCTACATGTGCGGTCACAGCATTGTGGAGCAGTGTGTGCTTTGCCTGCCAGCACGTGACTTGTCATTGTGGCCTGAGACCAGCTGTGAGCTTCTGAAGAAGAGTTTACAGCCCTTTGAGCTTGAAAGCCAGTTTTGGGAGAGGTCCTTCTCGCCTGCTGTAGCATTGTAAAGTAATCATTTAGCCTGTGGCATCTGTGCTAGTCTGCAAAATTCTATGTAAAGAGGCAATGTTACTGCACATAAACTTTTAAATCAAAAGAGGCTTACAGAATGTGTCACGTATATTTGCAGGCTAATGCCAGTGAGAATGCTGCTCTGTCAAATTCACTAACAATAGAGATTGATTGACGTCCTGCAGCAGCTGATGCTGATGTCTCCTGCAAATACATTTGCGCATGCCAAAACTGCTACTGCCATGGCTAATCCACACAGCAGCTGGTGCTGATATGTTCAATAGTAGCAGCTGAGCGTATCAGAGCTGCCACTGCCAGGACTACCAGCACGTAGAGTCCATAACTACCAGCACACTCTCAGCACATAACCAGCACTCCCGTGATTACCAGCTATCAGAACCCATTCTTGCGAGCCCTGGCCTCCCAAACCTGTGCAGGATTATTGTAACCTGCTGCTCCGAGCAGGAGACGAACATGCTTCCATCCAGCATGGTAAGTCTCAGTGGATGCCCGCACTCATATCCGTGTATGATGACGGGTGTGAATATATTAACAACGGGTCGCACTTCAGGCACAGGGCTTGTGCAATGCAAAGCTCGAGCTTCGCACTGTGAGCAAGGCAGCTTGTTACGCGGCACAAGGCAGCTTGTTACGCGGCATAAGGCAGCTGTTACGCGGCATAAGGCAGTTTGTTACGCGGCATAAGGCAGTTTGTTACGCGGCATAAGGCAATTCGTTACGCGGCATAAGGCAGCTGTTACGCGACATAAGGCAATTTGTTACGCGGCATAAGGCAGCTGTTACGCGACATAAGGCAGATTGTTACGCGGCATAAGGCTGTTTGTTAAGCGGCGCAATGTGATCTGCAGCATTCGCGCCTCTAGAGCGCCAGATCTGTTCACCTCAGGACATCAAGCGCCACTTAACGTGAGCTCGCTACACGCGATGTCAGCTTTCCTGTGTTTCCGCGACTGGGCCAAAATCTCATAAGGTATAGCAGCGAGTCAGTAAGCAGTCGTGGCAAACGAGATACAACAGCAGTTGGGCAGGTGGCAGATGCTGCTATAAATCCAAATGCCGAGAGATCTACAATCGAGTGGCATCCGGTGAATTGTCTTGTTGAATGCCAAAAACGTCTTTCAAGTTTGTCAGACATTGTGAGCCCTGCAACGGATGGGTACATGAGCGAGGGGGGGTGTTGTACAGCTCCTTTTGACAGCAAGTCTGTTGAGAGGTGGTTGTGCAGCAGTCACATGCAGTGCCTTGCCTTTTGAAGCCTGCAAGGAGGTCAAATGCGACATCAGCAGACTCTTGCTTCCAAGCCCCACGCAGAGGTTGCAAGCCTGTCTCATTAGGCTCATGCAAGGCCATTGCAAGCACATCAGCATTGACCAACATCAGAAAACTGTCACATTGTGTTTTCGAAGGAATCATTGTCCTGAGGATTTTGAATACCAAGGGATTTGTTGCTGCGCAAGCACACAAATCCTGCCAAAAAGGCATGACATTGCAGGACAGGTATATCTTCATGCTAACAAGGGGCAAACCAGACAAAGCATGGCACATGAACATGTTATGTCTTCCAATGTCGATCAATGCTGGAACGTAGAGTAGTATGCCTTTGAGTGCCCCTGTGGTGCAATCAACCCTGCCAGAGGATGGATCCAAGATTGTCAGATGCAGCTCATAGCTATCATGATGGGGGAAATGTTCAAGTGGAACTTTGCTGAAGAGTTCCGTCTCAGGAAGCGGTCATTGGATTCATGTCACTAAGGAAATGGTGCTTGTTCAATTTCTAGCATGCATAAAATTGGCCTGCAGGAGCTGTTTGGTGGTAGTCTGACCATGTGATGTTATGCCTGTATCTGTACATTGCAGTAATGATGCTTGAAGCTGTATGTTGACCACACTGCTGAGGCCACCACACAAATGGCAAGAGAGGGACAGTGTAATGGATGCAGGTATTGTCCTGCTGGCTACGGCTTGTACATGGTGCAAAACGGCAATGCCGTCATCAGATTCTGCAGCTTCTACGTCAGCTTGCTGGTCAGCTGTTGCAACCGCAGCTTCCAGGGCAGCAGTCTCAACAGTAATCTTTGTATGTTGTTGGGATCCAGCCTGAGTGGGGCCTGCAGGAGAGCAAACTAGGTCAGTATCCTCTGCCTTCCTGGTCAAGTAAAGGGCAGTGCCAAAGGTAAGCCTGCCTTGTGTCATGGCGCAGTCTGGTGGCATAATTGCTGCAGTTTTACTGGATGACCATCGGGCTTTAGGGCCGGATGCATGTGTGTTGGGTCGGGTTTAGTGTGCAGCCATTATCCATGGCGAAGTTGGCCAAGCTTGATAATCCAAAAGCACAGTGGCTTGCAATGAAATCAACAAAGTATCAAAGCTCAAATGTGATAAGGAGCTTCATGCAGCAGCCATGACTGATTGGCTCAGGTGTGGTGGCTTGCAGTGCCACCTGCAGCGTACAAGTTGGTGCAGCCGGGCATATCGAGATCAGCTTACCTGATGGAATTGCTGAACTCAAAACAGCTTGGCCACCTTTGTTGTTGTACTCCTGAATTTTCTAGGGCACACAAGGTGGCACATGAGGGGGTGACGAGGGCTGATCGTAGAGGTTCTACTTCAGCCATTGCTCATGGCAGCATAGCTGAGACTTGATGAACAGTATGAATAGTGGCATGTGATGATGAAGACAACTGCCATAGCTTAAATGTTGTAGGGTCAAACAGCAAGAGACATGAGAGCTGCGACAGCTAGGACGAACCAGTACTGCATGCTTCGCATGACTCGCTGCAGCCAAGCATTGTGCGCCAGGGCTGAGGCAGTGTAGCACAGCGCTGATGAGTTTACAGCTGGCGCGGCAGCAGGCCCAGGCCCAGGGCAAGGCCACATGTTGATGAATACTGTGAATCTGCTACAAGCATCAGCGTCAACAGATTCATCAGACAAACAATGCTTCAGCTTTGGGGTGAGTCAAGCTTTGCAAGTTGCTGTGTATGGAAGTTGCAACAGCACCTTGTCGCAGCATGAGCATGAATGTCGATATGCATGCCCTACTGTGACACTTAATCTCTTCCCCTTGCCTGCATATTGTCTGTGTGTGTGCAATACTGCAAGCATGTCTGCGTGCATGTCTGCAGGACATGCTGCAAATCATTGTGACAGCTGACCTGTGTGCACACCTGACTGGATGACGCCCTGTATTTACCAGCGGTCTACCAGCGGGGTTGAACATCACCCAACTTCACTGATTCTACAGTGGCTGGAAAGGAAAATATAAGTGGCTCATTGACATAACGACAAACTTTCATCAAAATAACACAATGCACCTCTGAGAATAGCCTCGCTTCCTATGCCTACCGCCATATTTGTCTACTTTTTATTGTGCAGATGGTTGGTGGCAACACTCTGGAGCTAGCTGAGTGAGGACGCGCAAGAAGATAAATTTTGACAGGTTGCATCCGACGGGAAAGTCAAGACCACTGGCAACAGTGTGTTGCAAGAAGTCATGGCTTGAGCGCCCGAGCCTGCAGCTTAGGTGTATGTGGGTTGTTGCCTAGGCAATCTTCCTGTCTAAGGTCTCAGAGCTTTGTTTACCCTCACCCTCACCCTCACCCTCACCCTCACCCTCACACTCACCCTCACCCTCACCCTCACCCTCACCCTCACCCTCACCTAGATTCTCATGAAAATGCTGTATTGATGCTTACACAGTATGCACCTTTGCATGAAATTTTGCATTGCTCACCCTTATCCTCCATTTCAACATTCCTTTGTAAGCATTGCATTTGAATTACATCTTAAGTACTTGACACCCACAAATAGCTTGTGTCTTGCTGCGAGACTCGTGCAGAACGTGAGTTGCTGCGTCAGGGTATGGATCAACTGCTGTGTGTCACCTAACTTGTGCTGCATAACAAATTGCCTTGTGCTGCGTAACAAAGTGCCTTGTGCCGCATAACAAACTGCCTTGCTCACATTGAGCAGCACTCTTACTTTGCGTAAGCCCTGTGCCAAGCATTACTGGCACAGCCATTGGCTGACAATCAGGGTCATGCACAGACATGTTGCATCCGGAGCCCTGACGAAAATAAGCAATTAGGCACTTGAAGCTCAAGCAGACTTCCTGTTATCATACTTGCAGGATGCAATGACCAGCAACTATGCACTGCTCACTGCAGCAATCATTTAAATTGCTGCGGCATTGAGCAGAAAACTGTCTGCAGATGTTGCTTGTAATTGCGCTGTGTCAGTTGCGGATTCTGTGCATCAGTGTTGAACAAAAGGGCTCAACTAGTTGAAATTACAGTTAGCTGGAGCTGGCCAGTGCTAAGGAACCACACGCCTTGTCACTGGGCTGCCTCTGCATCCTTCAATCCATTCTCAGCTTTGGGCAACTTCTTCTTCTTGTTCTTTTTCTTGGATTTCAAACTGGATGCTAACAATGCCTTAACTTCATCATCTGTGATCTGCTTGTCGGTTGACAACTCTTGCAGGGGCGCACTGGTTATCCTGCAAGTTCACAGATGCAGAATTAGCAACACAATCTGACCAGAATGCAGCAGGGCTCCAATGATTTCATGGCTTTCACCACATGTCCATAATGGCAACTGGGGTTGCACTGTCTACAGTTACATCCTTTCACTACACAAGACAAGTTTAGCAAGGCTGTTTACGTCTGTGCAGTTTTTGACATCAACCTTGCCTTGCTCAGGCCTCTAAAGGGTGTACTTGTATGTGCCAACCTCTCCTCATAGGAGGACCTCAGGAAGTATGAAACACATTCTAACTTTGAGTGCAATCAACAGAAGATCCTGCTTGATGTGAAAGGCAGGAGAAAATTTGAGCAATGCTGGCATGTTGCACAAGAGACGCATGTGCATGCAGACATGACATCACCTGTCAGACCCATTTGGCATCAGCAGGACTGTGGTCTTGAACTGAGCAACGAGCTCCCCTGACTTCTCATACATGACAGGGTAGGGGTGCAACAACCCATGACTCAGGCATTCTACAATTCCCAGCCTGCTGCTGCTAGCTTCCCGAGAGCTGGTTCCCTCCAGTTCTCTAAATGTGAAGGGGAGAGCAGGGAATCTAGTGTTAATTTCTTTAAACACTGTCCTTGATGCCTGCACATCAAACATGTGTGGGGCAGTACAATACGCCAGTGAGATGCAGTGCAATGCAGGCTGCAAAGTGTACTTGCATGATGCAAATGTAAGGGCAGACTTCAGCAAGCAGATACCGTCTTCAGGCAAAAATTGTCACACCTTCATCTTTAGGCTGTACACCATGTCCAATGCTCTCTTGTACACTGTTGTCTGCTTCTCGTCAACAATCTGCAGCATTCACAGAAGCAAATGGACCATCGTGTGTAGAGCTGAGCAACAACAGAATGAATGATGAAGCGTCAGCAAGAAAACTGACCTTAGGTTTGCCCTCGCCTGTGCTGACAACAATGTCTATGGCATACACCTCATTCTCCTCAAACTCACCATCCTCAACTTTGTGCTCAGGAGAGGGACGATTTAGGACACATTTGTTGGCATCAATCACAAACTGCTTCATCTGATGTGACATGACGCCTTCTACTAGGTTGCAACCATATGACTCTACAACCTTCCGCAATACGTCTGGTACATCACTAATGTGCTTGCCAGGTCTGACAAGCCGCAGTGCTGCCTCAAGGGCGCTCTGTGCAGCTGCAACCACATCTGCAGCTTTGCCAGAGATGGGTGCTGCTTGCTGTTCTGAGCTGTTGACTGATGACTCTGGCACTTGCAATGTGTGTGCAGCTGTTGCTATAAATCCATCTATGTGCACACCAAGATCACTGTAACAATCAGCAAGAACGTCAGGAAGGCAGATAACTTTGCGCGTCAGAAACTACAGACAATAAGAGCATGTTGCCTGGGTTGCTGAATCAGAGCAAGAGCGGTGGCTTACATCTTGAGCAGGTCCCCAGCCTTCACAACAGTGGAATCCTCTCTGAGAGGTGAGAAATGCCCAACGACACTGCAGTATACAAAAGGTGAAAGACAAGTTGGCACATGTCGGGGGATACAGCTGCTGAATGACTTGACTCACTGGTTGGGTGATATGCAAGTTGGGAATGCAACACCCTTTTCGATGGTTTTGCCCTTGAACTCCTTGCTCACTGCCCTGCACATAAGCAGCAGAAGTTTTACAGCTAGTGTTCACAGCCAACCATAGCCTGCATTAAAAAGTCCTCAGATGCTTACTCTTGAATAGACTTGTCTCCTTGCTCGCATAGTGCGGCTATTCTGGCATCTGGTTTGCAGGCCTGGATGATAGATGCCAGGACACCTGAAAAGCAGTCAGCAGTCAGTGCTGAGATTTGTCATACAGCGTCACGTCAGCAGCTGGCAATGACACGTACTGTTGGTGATTTTAGCGGCAGCCTTGTACTTGGTGACGACATCGGACTGCGGGGTAAGAGTCAGAGTAAATAGTCAACAATGGACCACTTTCGCGTGCGAATCGATAGCGAAAACGCTTCCAGGCAGACCTTGCTCAGGTCGAGCTCCTGCTGTTCCTCCGTGTCCGATTCGTGGTCAGACATGGTCGCTGGTTGTGACTATTGCAAGCGTAACCAGCGGCGTTCAGCTAGTAGCAATTTTCAGCTTGAACTATTGCCTATCGACTGATGAGCATCCGCTCCTCCTCTTCAATGCATGCTTGTCAAAGTTTCAGTCGGCATGCAGGCATGCATTTGAAACATACATGTTGCAGCTTTCAGCACAGCCCTCTCACTGTGTTTACAGGCATGGCAACAAACCGTGTAAAACTAGATGTTTGTCAGGGTGGCGGTATGCAACATCAAATATGCCATCTCAAAAAGCCTCACAATTCTCATAAGCCAATAAAATTTAGTGACTTTTCAGGTTTTATATGGCCAGGTTGTGGTAGGGTTTTGTGCCTTGTGCCATTGCGCACCAGGTATGCGAGTGATTTACGAAGTTGTGGTCGACCGGCATCTTAGGCTAGCCATCTGGATGGCGCTGTGACTGTGCAGCATCTGCTGCTGCTTGCCGGCATGCGACTTTCCTTGACACCGGTGACATAGTTGTGATCACAGGATCGAGGCAATATGGTTGTCAAAGGCAAAGGCAAGCAGAAGGCAATTCAAGCGGCTGATGCTGGGGTCTCGGCAGGCAAAGACGATATCGAAGTCGCTCGCAACATCACCAAACGCCTGCGAAAGGGGCAAGACCTTAAGCCTCTCAGGACCGAGGCCGAGAAGTTGGTTCTCAAGAGTCCCTCGGCCGTTACACTCCTTTGTGGAGCCAAGTTGAAGCTGGCTCTCGCAATTGAAGGGTTCATGAGTTCAGGGACGCTTGAGTTTGAAAACAGAAATCGGCAAATTAGGCAGGACGACAAGGATCACCTTCAGGAGGCCATAGATTTGTCTAAGCGAGGTGCCTTGGAGCATGCATCCCTTCTGTGTCTCAAGTTCCACATCAAGCTGATGGAGATCGTCAATCCAGGCTTTGCAAAACTCGACTTGCCAAGGCCACAGGAATTTGCAGACCCTGCAACAGAGCTTCTAGAGCAGGTGTGCTGTTGTCGATGCAGGGGTGCACTCACCTTCAGAGTAACCCGTGATCAACACCTGCCGAAGAGGTCACCTTTATTTGCATGTCAAATAACTTGTAAGTCAGAGTGTGCTTTGCAGGGTGCAAACCTTTGGGAGTTTGAGACATGGGGCAAAGATAAGGACAAGGACAAGGACAAGGATAAAGACAGCAAGGACAAGGCAAAGGAGAAGCCTAGCTACACCTCTGAGTTCAAGATTGGCATGCTTGTGGAGTTGGAACGTCTGCGCGTGGCTTCCTTCCAGAAACGCAGGGTGTCAGATGGCGCATTTGACTACGCTGAGGGCATCTTCTACAGTGGGCTGCTGCATGAATCTCAAAAGAGTCACTTGCGCAAGGTTCTCAACCGGCGGCAGACTGAGGCTGGAGCACATGAGAAGCAGATGACTATGAATCACCGACAAATAATGCAGGCAAGTTTTGGTGCAAAGCACTTCAGCCACAAGCATCTGCGTCACATTAACACAGCTGGTCAAGATTGTTTGAGCTTTGCTGATGGTCACACCTGTATCTGGCTTTGTGCTTGTATCCCTGTATGCTGGGCTCATTGCTGAAAGTGTTTCATCAGTTGTTGCAGTAGCTGAGTCTTATACTCTCTGTGTAAGAATCGGCATTGCTTGCAAGTCCAGGACTTGCTTATGACAGCTTGCTGCATGACTCGTCTCTTATTTGTGCACAGCACCAGGCATCAGTGCTGTTGCAGCAGCTGGCAGCTGGTGGTGGTCATGGCATCCCAAATTGGGAAGATTTTGAGCAAATTCATTTGGCAAAGCAAGCAGAGGATGAGCATACTGAAAAGCTGACGCGGGCTGAGGAGCTCAAGAAGCGTAATGAGCACAGAAAAGAGACAGAGGCACAGCTGCGAGCAGAATGGATGGAAGAGGCGAGCACCAGCTTAGACACATTTGTTACCCTAAGCATCTGGCTTTTGCTTCCAGCATTTGGATCATTGCCTTGTTTCCTCAGTGCTTGAGTAGGGTGTGCGGTCTCTTTAGATTGGAGGCAACAGGTAAATAGTGTGGCAAATTGGACTGCATGCTTGCGTCTGCTGCACAGTTGGAACAAGCAGCAGAGTGTCATCAAAGTGCTGTATGTTGCTGCAGGTTGTTGTGTACGTGCAGCGCCTTATTGCCAAGCACACGGTAAGTGCTCCCAACATGTCTGCAGTCCCTTACTTTTCTGATCTGCTGAGCATGTCTGACTGCACATTGCACATCTTTGAGTGCATGTTGCTTGATGCTGGTTGCAATGCTGTGGTATGCATCCCCAATCTACATGTTGACTTGAGATACAACCCCAGCACATGCTCACCATTCACGTAGATCTTGCGTCGGTGGAATGCAGGACAATGTTGCTCGGCTTGCAGCATTGCATGATCTGACAAGCATCCCCCTTGATGACCTGATTGATGCGTACAACACCTCTGATGTCGACATGAGCGACAAGCGAAGGATGGTGTGTTCTTCGCACATTTGCATAACTGTACACCGCTCAGTATGTTCCAGAGGGTGTCGTAGTTTATTCTTTATTGCTGTTGCTTGCTGTGTTCCCATTGTTCTGGCAAACTGCTTGACAAAACCCTCGTGGGTGTTTACGCTCTAGATTCAGACATGGGATATCGTTCGTGGCATTATTGTAGGTTCAGGCCTTGAGGAGTTTGACGCCAGCAAAAGGGGCTGTCAACAACAGCACCTTGGTGTTCTTCGAAGCAGATAGTGCTGTACCTGAAGCAGACGTTGCGCCTCAAATGAAGGATGAGTTCATCCGCAAGATTCTCCAGGTAATGGGCCGCTATGCTATCACCCTGAATCTGCTGCCCTCTGCAGTGGCAAGCTTTTGCTTTTTGTTGTCTTGTTCCCTCCAGGCCAGGGAGAATGCACTGTGATGTGTCTATCATATTTTGAATGACACTAGAGGTGCTATCAAAAGCACTCCGTCCACTTCAAAGTGTAAAATCAGCAAAGCTGGACAAGGAGTAATTGTTTATGTGTGCTGCAGGAAGCTGGCCACGAAGAGCCACAAGATTTGAGAAGTATTGGCATTGACCCAGTGGCTTTCATATCCGAGGTACACATGGAAAGGACGCTGAAGCAGTTGCCTGTTGTCATCTGAATGGCAATAGCGGCGGCAAGTGTTTTTAAGCAAAGCAGCATGCATATGTTGAAAACATCATGCAAATGCCTAAATGCAGTTGCAATTTATGTTTGTGCTTGAGCTAGCACAGGTTCTGCATAGTGCTTAGTCATGTCAAGCACCAGTCCCTGTACATGAATCAACCGGCACATAGGTTGTCTCCTAGACTTTGGCTTGCCTTGTGCTTCCCTGGCTTTGTTGTATTGCAGCAGCATCCACATTGTTGACTGCACAGGTGTGGGATGGTACTTGGGTCAAATGGACAGGCCAGATCCCATCTGACATGTCACCATTGTCTTCTGTAGCTGCGCTCAATGATCACGTTCATTCTGCTGAGTCAGCTGAGTATAAGCTCACCCCCCTGGATGAGCCTTCTGAAGGTCTGGGTTGTTTCATCAGACAGTTTGTGCACTCCAAGATCAGCCATGATGACCCATCAGCCAGCCTGACAGGCAACCGAGACATAGTCAGGTAATGGAGGGTTTCAGATCAAAGTGCCATGCATGAGCAATGCTAAGGGCATTTGCCTGCTGTGTACCAATATTTACACTGTTGCAAGCGCACTATCCACTGTCTAGGCTGTCTGCATGGCATGGCGGCAGGCATTCTGATGGGCTTTAGACCTTGCGCTAAAAAGATGTGTCATTTGTCGTGGGCTGTCACAGCGGCTTCCGTTTGATTTGATCTGATGGATCCAGAGTGCAACCCCATTCTCATTGCAACTCCTCACAATGTACTGATTGCTGAGTCTTGCTACCTGTCGCAATGTATGCCATTTGTGCTGAAGCCCCTGACCAACTTTACCATGCTTGCATGCAGTTCCGGGAGAAACCTTTTGCTAGACATACTGACCAAGAAGAAAGCTGATGCCCATTGGCTGCCTTCTTTGACTGCTGCTTGTATGGACAACCTTGCAGGAGGTAAGCAGCTGCATACATGCTCACCATGTGTTTCTTCCAACTGCAATCTTGCTCTGCAGCTTGCGCTTTACTTCCTGATGCAGCAACAGTCTCATGGTGTCAGATGCACAGCTGGCCTACGCACTTGTCACATCTGTCTTGCTGAGCCTCGTCTGTTGCTGGAGCAAGACAAACTACCTGGGCAGGCCCTTGGTTTTTGTACAACCACTTTAGTCTGGTCCAATTTACACAGCATGCCCTGGACTGGTTTGCCTTTTGCAGCTTTGTCTAATTGCTTTTGGATGTCTGCTGCTGTGCAGGTGCTTGTGCCCTGCAGCTGGACTTGCATGACCAGACGCCAGAGCTGCATCCCAATATTGACAGCCAGTTCCAAACTGCTGTCACTGTGACCGAGGTCAGTGGTGTTTTTCTGCCTGTGCCTACATCTGGTGGCATCCTTGCTGGAGCAATGCTGCAGGGTGTTCACTCTTATAACTGTATGCTAAATGCAGCTGTACAACCTGCTGTGCTGTCAGCTGTGTAGTGCTTTACCGCAATCAATCATTCTTCTGTGTACAAGAATTACAGATGGGTCATTGACAAACTGCCCCAGGAATAACATTGACAAGGCGCCTCAGCAAGAATGTTGATACTGACAATAAGCATAAGCACAACATGTTGCCACACTTGCTTCTGCAGTTACAATTGGTCATTCAGGACGACGGCTTTTGCAAAGCTTGTCTTCTGCGTGTCTCAGGTAGCTGCACTCAATGAGAAACCCCTAGAGCTGGCTCTACGAACTCGGGGACAAGCAACAGTCACACTCAGGCAGCAGCTGCAGGCTCTGGACAGCAGAGAGATCAGTGAACAGCAGCTGCAGCAGCTGTTTGAGACGTATAAGGGGTCTGTGAATCTGGAGGAAACTGAGTTCAGGATTGAGGTTTGACTGAGCTTCCTGATGCGCACACACCGCTGTCAGTCATTCTGCTGCCCAGCTGTGCCGTAAAGATGTTGCGTACACTGTACTTTGTGCCACTAAACTGGCTGTGAGTTATGTCATGCTCATAGTGGAGTTCTTGTGCTGCGCAGTCACGAGTGGAGGGACGGCGTATGTCTGCAGCAGACTTTGCCCCAGTTGAGGCACACAGCACGGCAAACGGTAACAGTGCATCAGATAGCAGCACAACAGATGGCGTGGGCAATGGGTACTCACACTCAATCAGGGAGGGCGTGGATGCATGGTGGGAGAGTGCTGAACAGCGCTTTACTACTGAAGAGGTCAGAATTTGCTCTTTGTTCACAGCAACTTTGTGCAGCTACCAGATCAGCTTTTGGGCTGCCAAGCGGTCACCTGCATCCATCACTTGTGTCCTGTGCAACTTTGCTCCTGAAGCGTTTGTTTGCGTCGGCTCTGTGTACCACTTTTGCCTTGAGTGCGTCCCATTTGTTGAATCTGCCAACAGTAACACATGGTTATGCTGCAAGTCACATAGTACATGCTTTGGCTGCAGATGAAAGTGAGTGAATGGGGTTGTTGATGCTGTTGTGTCATCCTCCTATCTTCATCATGTTGCTTGCAGCTGCGGGCGGCCTTACTGGAGGAGGTCCGTCTTGCTGCAGCCACGCTGCTGGAGTCTTCCAAGTTCACTGTTGGCATAGCAACAGCCATCAGTGCCCATATCAACGCCAGCCTTGTCAGCAGTTCGAGTCTGTCTGGAAGCAAGCAAATGGCGCGCCAGGTGATGTATCTTGAGCATGCCAGGTTGCTGGATGTGCAGCCCCTCCGAGTGCTCCTCCACTTTCTTTGGACACAGCTGGGCTTCAGATGGATGTTTCTGCCCCACAACCAAAAGACTGAAGATCTTCTTGTGGTGGTAAGTATCTGCCCAGTGAGCCTTGCATCCACTGTTTTTGCTGCCGGCACATACGTGTGCATAAACTAGCGTAACAACGTGTAGACTCTGCAATACAAAGCTGAACAGCTGGATATTTCTGAAATAAACTGATGCATGTCAGGCTCAGGTACATGTCGCTGTCGGAAGCCTACAAGCTACTGCTCTCTTTGCTGGCTGAGCCAAATGTTGCTTGCTTCTGTCAAAGTCTCCATGCTGCAATGCAGTGTCAAAACAAATCCTTCTTCGACTTCCTGGATGATGGCTCAGTCAGGTATTCAGCAGCATCCTTGCGTCACCTTGCATGCGAGCAGCGATCAGAGGAAGCGAGTCAAGCTGCCCAGCAGGCTGCTGAAAATGCAGCAGAGGAACAGAAGCAGGCAAGGGATGGACCAGAGTCTGAGGTACATGAGCAGCAGTCTGCTGAACAGCAACAAGCTCAGCACGCACAGCAGCAGCAGCAACAGAAGGTCAAGGAACATGTGGCTCAAGGCTGCACTGCATATAGCAAGGTATTCCCAGCTAGACCTATGGCCCAGTAGCAGTCCTGGCTTTAGACAAGCCCCCATTGCGCATGTCACTGTACCAGCCCAATTGCTTTGTCATTCTGTGAGGGTTATGCAACAACGGCATACATCAGTGCCAGAGTGCTCCACAACTTGTCTAACACCTGCTTTGTATGTGGACATTCTGGAGAAATTCCACACATGCTTGCCCTATGTTGCCATCTCACATAGTAATCTTTTGCTCACCAGCCAGTGATCATTGTTGGTACGCGCTTGTGAAGCGCATGACAACCCATCTGACAAATGCTGCAGGCGAGTGCATCCACACTGCTTGACACAGGTGTTCAGCTAAAGTTACATGTAGCTGAGCATAAATTCTGCAATTTAAAGTAAGCTATCATCTGCAGCTGATCGTGGATGATGACTACCTGCGGCACTTTGTCAAGAACATGTTTGTACCAACGGAACCTGGCGAACCTGAGCAGGAAGAGGAGGACTTGGAGATGGAGCTACAAGGAACAAGGACCATGATTCACAACTATGACATTGCTCTGCGAGACAGCGTTTCTGAGGTGAGTACTGCGGCTATTTTATGCATGTGTGTGCCTCAGCAGCTGTCACGCTCAGTGCCTACAGACACAAGGTAGCAAATCCAAGATCAGGCAAGCCTTTTCTGAGGCCATCAGTTGTACCCCTCTGTGGCAGCCAGCAGCAACACCAACAGCAGCAGCAAAAACAGCGGCACAAACTTGACTGTGCTGCATGCCCATGCAGGCCATAGCCATTGCAAAGAAGGTGGGAGAAGTGTGTGCGCGGCTTGTGTACGAGATAGATGCCTGCAACACAAAACAGATCTTGCCTCCTCGGCCCCCCCTGGTAAGCTCTGCACATGCAGCTTGTCAGCCCAAAGGCACCCTGCATTGTCCTGCAAATGGTGTGCTGCTATCTTTGCGCTGCTGGGCACTGTTTGATTCAACTTGCATGTGATTCTCAAGCACTTGAACTTGGGTGCTTATGCATGTACCGATCTGATAGCAGTTTCTTCTCAGGCAGCCAGAAGTCCTGCCTAAGATCGGTTTCTTTTCAGACAGGAAAAAATCATTTGATGCAACCAGCGTAACACGGCGGTTTCAACTTGCCATGTTGTGCAGAGTCCACAGACTCTGAAGATGGCCCAAGACAGCATCAATCCTGCAGTTGGGCGGCGCGGAATTGAAGCAGTCCAGAGGTCTTTGAACATGTCAGGTAACAAGGTTTTGTCTGCATTGGCAACGACGTAGCAGCAGGAGTAAAGTAGCTGGGTTGTGCTTTGCTGATCTGGGTTGTGCTTATGCAGGTGCAAGACATGCTGCTGTCAGATTGCCGTTTGATCTGCTGACCAGATCTGTTGAGGTCAAGAAGGCACAGCAGAAACGAGCCAGACACTTCCAAGGCAGCGTTCGCGGGTGCGCATGTGGCCCTTGTGGCCCTTGCTATGCCCATATATTTGCTTTATGATAAAGTCCTGCATCCTTACCAGAACTTGCCACCAGTCTTGACTTGCGTCGTTTGGCATTGCAGATTCCACATGGATCAGCTCATGAACATGGGCAATTATCATGTAAGGGACATAGATGGCATTGTCAAGAGGTCTGAGCTGTATAATGAAACCCTGATGCAGATGGAGGTAAGTTTACCTGATGGAATCACCAACTTTGTGTGAACCCATATGTCTGGTATTTGGCGGATGCTGCTGCTGCTGCTGGTGTTGCTGCTTTGCAACAGGCAACTGCTCTGTGCTTTTCAGGGAGCATGCTATGGTCTGTCAGACAACCTGCACGACCAAAGCACACAGCTGTCACAAGAGCGACGGGACCAGGACAGGTGTCTATCAGAAGCAGGTAGACACATCTGCTTGTCCTGCAAGCGCACCCCTTGGGGTGGATGTCAAAGAGCATTATTTGCCTGACTGACTTGCCAGGCAGCAGTCACGGCAGTCAAGCGTCTGATGCTCCAGAGTTTGCATAGGGCATGAGCAACTTTGCAGCATTGATGGGCTCAAAGATTGAGCTCAGTTTGTGTCGACATGCAGGCAGGGCGCACAACAATGTGATGATGGCTGTGAATTGCCTCAATGATCTACAGCAAAGTGTCATTGCGTAAGCCCTGCTGCTGGTGGTGTCTTGCATCATTGTCTGAGCAAGATTGTGTTGGATAGCTTGCAACCTGCGCTGGTGTACAAAAGTCACCCTGTCCTGAGGTGTCCTTCCTGCACAAACTACTGAGCATGTTGCAATTTCTGCCTATGCTTGCCTGGTCATGGTGCACAAAGACTTGGTAGATCAGCAACATACAGTGGGCTTCACACAAGTGGTGTCTTTTGTGCAGGCACATGCCAGATCAGGCAGTTGTGGATATGAATGGCCAGACCCAAGATGCCTTGGATAGAGCAGTGGCCGCAGCTGTGCAGAGCATGAGCACAATGGCAATGCACCTGGACATGCTGGTCTTACAGATAGGCTGGTATCACAGGTAAGCCCGTAAAGCTTCTGCAAGTGTACCAATCTTCCTTGCTGCTACTCAAAGAATCACATGTCTAATAATGTTTTGACTGCTGGGGTACACTATGCAAGCAGCTGTGTTTGTGCCCTTCTTTGGTTGCCGGCAGGTGAAGGTCAGCTTGTCTCACACCTGACACACCTGTATTTGTGCTGCAGTCTTGCCTGTGAAACCAGATGCGAACCCATAGAATCCACTGTGTACATGCACCACGTGACGCTCCTGCGTAAACGGCTTGTGGAAGCTGCCAAGCAGAGCAAAGGTGTGCCCTGCATGTCACTCAAGCAATAAGCCCATGCTGACTGTGTTGAAAAAGAATGATGCATGATAAGTTGCTGTCTACCTAGTCAGTGCATATGACAGCTTAAACATTATCAATTGCTATAATTAGCAATTTTTTTCTGCAAGCTCCACCTGTGTAACAGATGGGATGTCAGAATGCAGCTATTTTTTTGCCAGCTGCATAGTCCCAGCGGTGAAGCATGTGCTATATGTCGATCAAGCTGCTCAACAGCTGCATCTGCCTGTCATGCATTGGTGCCTGCAGGATTCCACCTGTACATAGCTCATACAGGTTAGGCTTGCTGCAAGAGAGAAGAACATGGTTCAGTGCCTGTGCCAGCCCACTGCAGCTGATCATGTGACCATCATGCATGCAAGACCTAGACTGACTGGCTTGCTGGGCTTGCAGAGATGACTCAGAAGCAGGTTGCAGACCAGACGATGATGGATCTCCTGGCTGTAGAAGAGCAGTCCAAGTCGCACATGGCTGAAGGTGCTGTGAAGAAGTCAAAGAAGAAGAAAAAGGTACACATGCTTGTCATCAGTGTCAGCAAATGATGTGATACACTCCTCAACCCTGCCTTGGTATTTCCATGAACCTGTGCAATCATTGCGAAGCAAAGTCATGCTGCCTGCATACTGTGAGCGAGGCAGCACAGCAGGTGGTCAGCCTGTTCATGTGTGCCTGATCTTCTTCGCCAATCTGTCACATAGGTCAGACAAGTCTGACTAAACATAGTCAGATGCATCTTGCCTCACTGGCGTCATCATGCCTCACAAAAGCTACGCTGTGATCCTTTTGCATGGTCTTTTCTGCCCATATACATGACATGGCACTTGTTTGCAGGCTTCCAAGCAGCGTGGCGACAAGCAAGAGGAGGCAGAACTGCAACAGCAGGACCCAGACACCATTGCAGAGGTGATCACCTCATCCTCCACAAGCCAATGCATGCTGTGCCCACATTCCTGGAGGCAGCATACCTTGCACCTTCTATGTTCATTCTTTGCTCCTCCAAAGCTTCTGACTGCAACAGCGGTCATGACCTGATAACATGACCTGATAAATAACATGTTTGCCTTGCTAATTGCAGGACTGGGAGAATGAGGTTCCACTGCCCCCTGGACTGCAGAATGGCAATGAAGCCAACACCAGGTAATTGCCTTTGCACAGACGCAAAGCCAAGCCAACTGGTGCAAGATGATAGCATTGCTTGGTGCTGTTGCAGCCACTTGTAGCCTTAGTCCCACGCTCCTCACAGCTGAAGATCTCTGCATGCCATGCTTGTCTTGCTGTCCTTCAGCACTCCATACGCATTCTGCCTTGCAAATGCCACACGCTGCATGTACTGCCCCTGCATTCTTGTTGTCACAAAGTGGCGCTTGACTGTTTTCATCACTCGCAGGTCGCCCTCTCCTGCCCTGTCTGCTCCTGTAAAGGAGGATGACTACCGGCGCGCAATGTCGGGCGCTTACCAGGAGGAGGACTGGAGCACAGTGGACAAGAAGAAGGATCGCAAGGTCAAAGCAGTCACTAAGCCGGGAGAGGCCACAGCTGCAGCTGCCATTCCCTCTGCATGGGACGCAGATGAAGATGGCTGGGAAGACGCCGGCCCTCTTCTTGACTCCACACCTGAGGTTTCAGGAGCGGTCGCTCCAGCTGATGCACCCGCCAGCTCAAGTGACCAGAATGGGCAGGAAGCCACAACGTCTACTGGACGCACTGACTCTGACGTGCAGTGTGATAAGTGTGGCAAGTGGGGTCACCCTGCCACTAGGTGCACTGAAGAGTTCTGTGACCGATGTCAGCAGAAGGGGCACAGCATCAAGAACTGCAAGCAGCGGCACCAGCGAGACAGCGCCAGGGCTGTGTCAGAGCAGGAGAGATCACGTGAGGCACAGGCTGTGTCAGAGCAGCAGCGGCTGGCAAACACTGCGTGCCACAGGTGTGGGCAGTACGGGCACCGCATCAGGGACTGCCCCATTCCAGATCCAAGAGGTGCTCCTCAGTGCTTCAACTGCCAACAGTATGGTCACATGGCGGCTGTTTGCCCAAACCCCAGGCCGGTACCCAGGGCTGTGAAGGTCTTGCCCATTCCTGCAAAGACTGCTCCGCTCACCGTGTCAAGGAGGCATGCCGACTCCAAGCGTGACTCCCAGTCAGCCACCGCCTCTCAGGCTGGCTCTGCAGATCAGGATGAGCTGCGAGGCAAGTCTGGCAGGCGAGGCCCTCGCGAACAGCAGTCTGAGGGCAGCAGCACCACCTTGCCACTCACTAGGTCTTTCAAGTAAGTTTTTCAGGAACCGTCCTGCGCTGCTGTTGCTGCATTTTCCTGCCCTGCATCTGCCAACAAGACCCTGAAGCAAATGGACAGGCGTGCTTGCAGTTTGCTGTGATGAGATACTTCTTTCCAAGCGACACCAAGCGGCAGCTCTGTTTTTGTGCATGCACAGCCTTGTCATGAGGGCTGTGAAGGCAGACAGCTGATGCTTGCAAGTGTGTGTATGCAGGCGTGGTCAGTCAGGCAGGCAGGGTCAGCAAGAGCAGGTTGCTGACTTCCCCAGCTTGTCCTCCTCATCCTCCAACCAGCCTTTGCCACCAGGCCCGCACTCGACATCTGGTGCCTTCACTCAACCCCCACCTCCTCCCCCTTCTGCTTCTGGCTCTACTTGGGGCCCTTCCCGGCTAGCCAGTCAGCATGACCCTAGGGTCAGCAAGCCAGACCCCAGGTCTGACAGACCCCGCACCCCTGGCTGGGGCCAGGCAGAATCCTTCGTGGACCAGGCTACAGGCCACACCTGGGATGATGATGACGATGCATCATACCTCTCATCATCTCCCCCACCCCGCTCCCCTCACAGAGTGGGTGGCCTCACAGACACCCTCCACCCTGGCTCAGCGTGGGCCCCTCAGTCTGGCAGTGTCAGGCCCAGCTCGGCTCGCAGCCTTGCTCTCACAGACTCGTCTGGTGCCTCCACCTCAGGCCGCGGTCACATGGCTCACATGGCCATGGCCCCAGGCGTGCTGCAGCCTGGCATGAGCGCCCCCAACCAGGGCTGGTCTGCTCCTGGTGCCCCTTTCGGGCCCCACTCATCTGACCCTCAGATCCCACACAGGCTCTATGAGCAGCTGGCGTCTCCCAATGACCCTGTTGTCAGTCCGGGCTTTGCACAGCGTGCAGCTCCTGCCAGGTCACACTATGACCCAGCTGGCCCTATCAGAAATTTTGTCAACCAGGAAACAAACGCTGCAGCTGTAATGGCACCGGTAGTAAAACCAGCATCAGCAGAGTTTGACAGTGAGGCCTTTTTGTCTAATTTGCTGAATGAGAATCAGCTGGACAACAGGCCAGTGTCAGACATCTACTCGGCTGCTCCTGTTGGTGGTTCTGGAGCCGACACTGCTCACTGGCCTGGCTTGGCTGACGCTCCATCTGCAGGACCAGGTACAAACACCAGCGGTCATACAATGCATGTCTTGTCCATGGTGCAAGCCCCCGTTGTAGCCTGTTGTGCCGCATGAGCCTTGAAGCCAATGACTGGATGCTTCACATGGCATCTGTTCATGCAGGCGGCACAAGTGACAATGGCAGGTCATGTATTCCCATTGAATGAACTGCACTGCCCATGCCCTATCTGCCTCAAGCTGTCAATCCAGTCAGACAGCTTGAGGCAGACGCTTTAGTCACCCTGTCAGCCTCATGCTGATGGTGCAGCTGTCAATTGATGCTCTGTATGGTCTGACTCAAGATAACATGATGCAGGTGCCATGTCATGGGCTGCAAGGGTGGACGTCAATGCAGATGGCTTGCCAGTCTCAGAGCAAGAGGATGATGACGAGGACCTCCAGAAGGCTCTGCAGGTCTGCACCTCTGCCCCTTGCGTTTACAGATGTTGCTTTGTGGGCCACCCTCAAACCCTTGAAATAGCCAGTGGTCAAGTGCTGGCGCAGAAACTTCAGGGCCCGACTTGGATCCTGAGCCAACTGGATTCAAGTACCATGTTAAGCTTGGACAGATCTGGCCCCAGGAACAACTGCTGCATGTTGTTCACCATGTTTTCAAGGTCATGACAAGTATACTGAAGCACACACAGCAAAGATGACCATAAGTCCTTCTGTTACCAAGTTTGCTGTCTCTGAGCTTTTGTGCGTTCTGCAGCAAAATCCACCAAATTTTTGTGAGCAAAATATGCTGTGTCTTATGTTGCAGGCAAGCCTGGCAGACGACCAGTCTGAGCTGAAGCAGGCAGCGTATGCCAGTGAGCTGATGCGCCAGGGGGCAGAAGCTGGCGCCAACGGTGTCTCAGTAGTGGGCTTGCGCAACGCCACTGGAGAGTATAACTGCTTCCTGAATGTCATCATCCAGTGCCTCTGGCACTGCCATGATTTCCGCAGGCAGGTCATGAAGTGGGAGCCAGCAGCGTATGAGGTCAGTGTCTGCAATCTCATACCTCGCTAGTGCACAACACCAGTGCAAATCTCCCTCTGATGCCTGCTTTTGATGAGCTCAACAAAGATAGCTGGTACACTATCTCAGTGTTTTCAACCATTGGCTTGCAAGTCTTTCTGGAAAAGACAATATGCTGCATGCAGCCTGCGTAGAATTGGAACTGCTTAGTGCTGCAGTGTGCTACAATGACTACGCAATCATGTGCAGGTGTGAGTGTGTACTGCTGATGGATGTGCCAGATTGGCCTCCTCAAGCAGCAATAAGCAACGCCTGATTACTGCCTGCAGGACAATGCAGTGGTGACAGCCCTGATTGGCTTGTTCAAGGCCTTTGCTGAGAGGGAGAAGAGCAAGGCTGCCTCCCAGGCGGTGGACCCCACTCAGCTGCGAGTAGCCCTGGGCAATCTGGAGGGTGACAAGTTCAAAGTTGGTGAGGAACCTGCATCCTCCCTAGTTGTACAGCAGTGGCATTGAAGGCTTGTGCAGTCAGCCTAGCTGCTGCCATGTCATGCACAAAGCTTATCTGTCTTGACTAGATGATGTCCATTTCTATATATGTGTGCCAAACTGTGTTGCTTGATCCTGTATGTTTGCATTCCCTTGATTCTGTGTGTTTGTGCACAATGAGTGGCACATGAGGCTCCACCTAGCTCAGGCCAGCTGGCTGCCCACCAAGTACGGACCTATGCATACCAGTTTCAATCGCCAGAATACTAATTGAGGGTCTTCATAGATTGTGAGTGATTGACAGAGGCGCTGACACTCTTGCAAGATTTCAATGTCCACTTTCTCAGACAAGGTATGTCACCGTCACGGGAGGTTAGCATGACACAAAAGCAAAAGATTTCAGGCACCTTATCAAGAGCAAGTTTACTAAGGAGTGTTTTTGTGTAATTCATGAGGGTTGCCACAAAGCAAAATTTGTCACCATACTTGCTCTGATGTGATGCAGGTCAGATGGGTGATGCTGCAGAAGTGCTGGGTGCCCTGTATGAGAAGCTGGCAGCTGTTGCAGCCAAGGCTGGCAACCCCACTCTCCTGGATGACAACTTTGGCCTACACGTGAAGGTGCAACCCCTCTTCAGGCTTAGCATGTGACCATACTGATCTGATGTTGCCTTCTTTGCTTACTATGCATCTGGCCCAGTGTACTTCACCTGGCTTACACTGGCTTGTCGCACATGAGCAAGTATGCCACGTTTTGAGTTGGCTGCAACCAAACCAATCAACCAGAAGCTAATGCATGTCAGCTGCTGCTTGATGCAGGAGAATGTGCACTGCCACAAGTGTGGTAAGGACACCCATCAGCACAGCTATGTGCAGTACTTCTACAATGTCATGTCCACAAGCATCAGCGTTCAGGGAGTGGTAATGGCTGGTCAACCCCTTGGTAAAGCCCTCAAGGAAATAGAAGGCCAGAGCCAGAAGTCCTGTGACACTGACAAAGGTACCATTGCTCCTCCAATGGCTGTACTGTGACCATTGCATGCCTGTATAGTACTGTGTTTCTTGCAGACATGCAGATACCACAAAGAGCCATGCCCCTGATGTCTGTCTGTTTCTGTCTGGCTGTGCACAAATTTCCGCTCATCTTGGTCGTCAACATGCAGCTTTCTGTGCTCTGCAGGAGGGTGCAATGTGCCGAACGCTGTGCAGCACATTCTTCTAAGCATGCCGCCTTGTGTGTTCACCATGCAGCTTGCATGGCAGAGTAACAATGAGAGTGCTGATGACATCAGACAAGCAATGGACGGCATGAAACAGGTGCTCTGTCTGACATGCTGAGCATTTCTTCGTATGCAAGGGTGCATCACCATCTGTTTTGGAGCTTGTGCTATGCCTGCTATGTAGCCATGTATGCAAGTGACTCTTATGCACCTGAGGGAATACTGTAGCGCTGCAATCTTGACCGCTTTCTGTTTGAAACCACTTGCTGGTTTTGCAGGAGCTTGACCTGGGGGATGTGTACCTGCACGTGCCACAGCATAAGCACATCTACCACATACGCAGCATGGTGTGCTACTATGGACAGCATTACTTGGCATTTGTCCTTATGCCAGACAACATCTGGTTTATGTTCGATGATGCCAGCATGCAACGTGTCGGTGACTGGGCTAGTGTCATTGCCAAGTGTGCTGCTGGCCGTACACAGGCCTCTGTTTTGTTTTTCGAGCAAAAGTAGACCACCATAGAAGCAAAGACTGTAGATGCACTGTGTTTACTAGTACTAGCTGTGGCAATCTGTCTGCTGTGTCAACGCTCTGCTGCACTGCTTGTGCACGAGTTTGGTAGCATGCTACTGTAGAAATAAACTTGCATAACACCTTTGTTTTTGTAAAACAGCTACTCTGACTCAGTTGCTTTGACTTGCATAGGAGCAGAACTCTTCTTCTGCCAATGCTTTGGTATTCCAAACTCCACACAGTAACCAGCACGTTGACCGCGTTGATGCAATCTGAACAGTACGCACGGTACAAAGCGTACTGACAAACATACAATTCGACAAACCCTTGCATCTAGCATTGCTCGTCATCAGCTGAAAGCATAGATAGGTTGAGGTCAACATGCATGCCATGCAGACCCTGTGCAAGTTGAGTCGTTCAAGAGCGAAAGTCGGACAGCGATTAATTGTGTCTTCGGGAACCAGTCTTTGTCAGATTGAAAACAGACCATCCCTTTCCGCTGCGTCTTCTGCAGGCAACACAGCTGTCCTTACTCCCAGCAAAGTAGCAGAACAATCTCAGAAGGCTTCTACATGGAGCAGCCCACTACGCGTGCTGGCTGCAACAACTATGGCAGCTGTTGTATGGCTGGTATGCACAGCAGTAGTCTGCATGCATTGCAACCATCCTTTCTGCTGATCCTGCCCAAGGAACTCTGGTGCTTGGCTGCACAACTTGATGATACAGTGCACCTATCTGAGGTACCACTGGATTGCAGCTTGAAGCCCCTACAGTTCTTCTTTGCTGGGGTCTGCAGGGACCCCCAACAGGGAGAGATGCACGTGCGGAAGGCATTGGCAGCAAGGTCTCTAAGAAAGTGGCCTCCTTGACATCAAGCAGTAAGGTCAGTTGCAATGTCTTGCTCAGCACTAGACTCCGCAGCTGAGCCTAGCTCTGACCCTTCATACAGCCAGTCTGCTCACAGGGGGCTTCGGCATCAACAGTTGCGCTGGACAAGCTTCCACCCTTACCTTTTGCACCAGATGCCTTAGAGCCATTCATCGACACAGCCACGATGCAGATCCACCATGACAAGCACCACCAGACCTACATCACAAAACTGCAGACAGCCATCAGTCAGGCGCCAACTCTCAAAGGCAAAAGCTTGGTGAGCTCTCAAAAGCTTGAGCATCTTTGCAAGGAAACCCTAGGTGAAAGCACAACAGAAGGCACTAACAGCGGCAAATCATGGCTGCGTTTGCCATCTGTCTAGTGTCTATCCACTCGGCTTCACATACCGTGCCTGACTGCAACTGACAGGATTGCATGCATGCAGGATGACCTGAACAAAGCTGTTGGTACCCGAGACATTCCATCAGATGTCACAACAGCAGTCAGGAACAACGGTGGCGGGCACTGGAACCATTCCTTTTTTTGGAAGATTCTGACTCCTGCTGAGTCCAAGGAAGCAGACTACCAGGTTGTTGCCTCAGATGAGCTCAAGAAGGGCATAGAAGAAGTATGGGGCTCCCTGAATGCCTTCCAGGCAAAGTTCAATGAGGCAGCCACCGCTGTCTTCGGCTCTGGCTGGGCTTGGCTGGGTGTGGATGACTCAGGCACACTTGTCATTTCTACCACAAGTAAGATTGTGTGTTCCTCCAGAATCTGGTGCATGCTACAGATTCTATTTTGGAGATCTTTGCAGTCCATGCAAATGCTAACATTGTAAGTGGTTTGCAGTCAACAGCACATTTGAAAGCCTTTGCAAATAGTAGATGTCTGTTTTATGATGTGCACAGCATGGATTCTAAGCTTGTTTGCATCCAGGCCATGCTGATAGTGGAGGCAGGGTACATGCCAATACCACATACCTGTCCCCCCCTAGTTCAGCCTCATCAATCACCTCATGCTCATACACCCTGCTCTATGCCACAACACAACAACTGAGGCGCGGTGCATTCAATGCAAATGCTCAAATGAGCAGTCAGATGCTTTCCAGCAGCCCTAGACCCAGTTCTCACTCTTGTGTGTGACCAGAGCGTTGCTCACTGCTGCTGTCTGGACACAGGCAATCAAGACAACCCACTGATGAAGGCGGTGGTGAAGGATGCACACACACCCATCCTTGGGCTAGACGTGTGGGAGCACGCATACTACCTCAAGTACCAAAACAAGAGGCCAGACTATCTAAACAGCTGGTGGCATGTCGTGAATTGGCAGCAAGTCAGCCACAACTTGGAGCTGGCTAAGGCTGGCAAGCCCCCGGCAACAGCATAGCACGGCGTACTTACATGTTGACAGACAATCTGTCCAACAAGAGCAACCTGTCCAGATTTGAGATTACTGATGGTTCTGCAGAGATGCAAGTAAATGCGCATGTGTTTACATTGAAAGGCTGGATACAGTTCAAGCACTTTGAGTCACACTGCTAAACTGCCTGTGTGCTGGACATTTACCTCAGCTGAGAGCCAACATGGCTGCTGTCACATTCAAAATACTTTTAATATATGTGTCAGCTTTGTCTCTCCATTTTATCCACCACCAGTGTTTCATCGCAAACAGGATCCCCTTACTATGTTTTGGCGAGCAATGCTGGAGCATGGAGTCACAAGACTTTCAAAGGTAAATTTGTAAGCTTTTGAAGTGGCTTCAAAAGCTTGCAATATAAAAAAGTGTCATAGTTAGGTGCAAAACTTCACTAGCGCATGGCGTAAACTTCTCAATATCAACGCCAGGATTATCATCATCATGGTCAGCACGATCAGATGTCACTAGATTTGACATCGTACAAACAAGCAGAGGCACACAGTATGTACAAAGCACTGACACAAAGCAGCTTCAGGAACAACTACTGAGCATATATCATGATGCTCAGCCTTACATGCAGACCTATCACAACATCGCCGCCACTCTTTATCGACCCTGACTCAGACATTATCTATGAATACGTACATCATGGTATGTTGGTGTAGATGCATCTCTGCCTTACTACAGAGGTGTATCTACAGCAAGCTTTACTGGCACTTCCAGCTTGCAGGCAGGAACATGATGCCATCATGAAGCTTAGGCTGCAAGAGCTGCTAAGACGCAGTTGCAGTCAGCTAGTTTGTCAAGTTTGAGGCTTCCATCTACGTAAACCCTTGCATCCGCGATGGCGCCTTGGAGCCAGTGACACTCTTGCTGCATTTCTGGCCATCATTGAAACCAAGAGGGGCAAGTGCACCTGGCTTGCACATCAGCCTGCCCTTTCATGTGCACCACAGCATTGCGCCACTATTGATGCTAGGCCACTGTGTGCTCTCCTGAGTCACCTTTTAGTAGTTTTAGGAGACTCCAGCTCAAGCATCTTTGTCTCTTGCTCGAAAAAAGTCGGGCTTGTCACTGCATTGTTGCTTGGTGACTGTCTGGGTGGTTGATTTGCAGGGATGGCCTGGGGCAGGGCAGGCCAGGGCAGGTACAAAGCGTGTGTTATGAGGGAGCCTGGCTGTGGCAGAGCTCCTCTAATCCGGCGCCTGTCTCAGCCATTGCACTTACCACAGTCACAAACTGCGGCACTGACAGATACTGCTCCGCATGCTGCAGAAATTCTGCCCAGACTCTGTCTGCTGCCATGAAAACATTGCACCTGCAGCCACCAGTAGCTGCATCACCATATCCCTTGCACTCAAGCTTTGATGTTTTCTGGTCCTGAATAGTCACATCATACCACATGCTTTTTCAGCATGGTGCCTCCCATTGTGACATCTGCATGTGAGCACAACTTGAGACTTGAAAGCATAAGCGTGATAAGTGTGATGCCCACATGATGCCTACTGTACACAGCTCTGCAGATCACCCAATCAATCGTGATCATGTTGAGCGCCACCACAGCTGACCACAAGCTCATGCACACTGTTCAATGTACGCCTGCTGCCGCACAGAATGCAAGCAACAACAAGCAAGGGCATGGTGTGGTATGTCTGAGGAGGACTCACATGAGCTGCAGCTTGGCCTGAGTGTCAGGGGTGGCAAGCGGGATAGGTTGGGGGGGTGGGAGACCCAGGGGCACCCTCACACAGGCGACCAGCTGTGTCATCTCTGCGATTGCACCAGACAGCACAACATGCAGAGCAGCCTCCTGGCTCATCACCACTGTCTGCACCCAGACCACACAAACCAGTCTCACCAAGTTGCACGCAGCAAATGACATGCATTTGGGCTACCACTTACCTGATACACAGTTTTGCCCTGTGTCATGAACACTGCAACAGCAGGTCCCATGTGATGATTGGATTGCATGATGCATAGTGGGGTGCAGGGCTGCAAGGTGGACAGGTTGTGATAGGTCAAGGTCATCTAGTACCTTGTACCGCTCAAGGAAGTGATTGATAAGCAGTACCTTGTACTGCTGAAGGAAGTTGCGCTGGTGGGGCTCCATGCTGGGGCCTAGCTTGTACAGCAGGCCAGCACAGATGTCAGAGCAGGACAGAACCCCCAGAGGTGCAAAGCGGCGCTGGCTGTGAGGCAGGTGCTGCAGGCTCAGCACCAGGTCAGCCTCACCCCCTTGTAACTGCACAGTCAACATTGTTACGCCAAGTCTATGAGGCAGCTATCCCTTGATGTTGCAGGTGTCCTAATTGGACTGTAGGTTGCTTGGATGTGTTAGACGTAAGGATCTTTCTGAAAGCAGTGCGCATGCAGTCCTGCATGCCATGCCCAGTGGTGAGTCACATGTAATGCCAGGTGCAGTTGGGCTTGCATGATGGTTGAGCGTGAGTGCATGTCCAAAATGCAGGTGTACTGTGTGTACAGTTATGCGTGCCAAGCAGGCTACTCAAGAGCACACTACTCAAGAGCACACTACTCAAGAGCACACTACTCAAGAGCACACTACTCAGGAGCACATCTTGACTCCTGGACTAAGCTCACCACTGCGGCTTTGAGGCGAAAGAAGTCCAAGAGATGATTAACAACATTGGCAAGGCGCTGTGCAAGAAGCCCTGCTAGACTTCCCTGGTTGCGCACTTCCAGCAAGGCTCTTACACTCACTGTGTGCTGCGCATGCCACCTCTCAAAGGCATGCAACACCTGGCCACACACACACACCACATTTAGAAGCTGTAAAATGATACAACCTGAGGGGCTGCCTTGATGCTGTCACCATGGCTGACCTGTCATGCCTGTTGATGACTCATCAAATCAGGATCTAACAAAGGAGGCATGTGCCATGACAACAATCACGCCGCACTATGCAGCATGTCTGGCTCATTTGAGCCTGCTTATGCTGGGATACACAGACAGCATCTGTATGCCCTCTAACAACATGCATGCTGGGTGAGGTGTGGACATAATAGCAATAGTCAAGGGTGTGCCAGCCACTTGGTTGGCTAGATACCTGGCTATGGATACGGCTCTGTAAACATGATTGAGATCTGAACAAAGGCACAGGGATGCTCACATCTACATGCGACATTTGCTCATGTGATTTGATTTTAGACACGCCTGCACAGAGACCCTACCCCGCTGGACGTAGGTTCTGAGGGCGTGTGAGCCATGGGCAAAATAATGCGATACGGCCCAGCTGAGCTGCCTTCTGCCGAAGGGCCCAGTGCTGGGCTGCCCACTGGCTGACTGGGGCCCTGTTCCAGTGCCATTTGGAAGGGATTTGAGATGGAAGATGGGACCCACCTGCATGAGCCCAAAAGTTGTGCTGGGGACAGTCGCGGAAGCATTGAATGTCTGAGATTCTGCCAAGTACATTTCCTCCAACACAGTGTGAGATTTGCAGCATGGCAATCATAGAACTTGCAAGCTCGGTACAACAGTCCATACTTGAACTAGACATAGGCCTTGACTAAGCTGCACAGTAGCCCTACAATGGACACCACTACGCTGAGCAAAGCCTGTCGTTCAAATGGGTATCTGCTAAAATTATGGCATGCTTGAAAGAGAGAGAGAGGGCACAATGCTTTAGCCAGCCAGCAAATCTCATCACATAACTAAGGAAATACAACTCACATTTTTTGGAATTCAAGACATTTCTGTACAATGATGAAATCTGCACCTGATTCTGCAAACGCAAAGAAAGACCTCAGAGTGTCAGCGTTCATGGCAATGAAGCAGCATACCGATGCTGAAATGGCTTAAAAATTGAACATGTGTAAATTATATGCAAGGCATCTGCTATAGCAATATGACTGCAGTATGTGGACACTCTGTCAGCCCTTGTATCATGCTGCCCCCCCCCCCCTGCGGCAACACGGGCAACAACAACAGGCAGCCTATGAGACCTACGTTTGAACAACACAACACATAACGCGCAGTCAGGTGAATAAACAAAGTGAGTACATTGCGCACCTGAGTGGTGCACAGCACACTGCACACCAAGCGAGCATCATGCAACAGTAACAGCTGACACAACAGGAGGCTCACTGGGAGAATTTGGGAGGCTCCACTGATGCACGGCCAGGGACAGGTGATACAGAGGGCCTGGCTTGTGTGGCCGGGGAGGCTGTACCCCTCATGGCCGGGGAGGCTGGACCCCCCCTGCCTTGCTGTTCCCGCTTCAAGTCAGCCCTCAGTGTCCTCACCTGAAGCACAGTCCAAGCCTGTCTGCCGGCCATGTCAGTAAAAGCAACTGATGTCATCAAGTCTTCAAGGAGACATTACAATGAAGTGTGCATGGCATTGACATGTGCTATCCCACTTCTGCAGCATGCCTTTTGCACATACTGTCATGTGTGACCTCATACACTGCTGCTGTCATGTGTGGTCTCAGACAGTGCTGCTATCATGTGTGGTCGCATACATTGCTGCTGTCATGCGTGGTCTCATACAGGGCTGCTGTACAGACATTAACATGCGTAAGCTGCTGCTGAGGGAAGGTCCTGACGTCATGTTCAGCCTAGTCAAATTGATTATATGCACCACACAGGGGCACGCCATACCTCTTCCTCCAGACACGTAACATACTCCTTGCGCCGCTGCCTGCTTTTGCGTGCCGCCACGCGGTTCTGCCCTAGCCTTCTGGACTGCACGTTCACCCCATGTATCAGCACTTGCCTTTCCATGCACCATGAATGAATCGCGAAGCACACTCATAAGTGCTTATGACAACACTGCTGGTAGAGCAAGCACAAATGTCTGGAAGTCAGAGAGCAACAGGCATGATTTGGGGACTTTACATGCACAGACTGTCTACATGCACCAGGCACTTCAAGAGTGCTACATATGCAACTGCATGTGCATGTATACACATTTCGACTATCGGCTGAATATAATAGAATCGGCAAGTTGATAATGGTGGAGGTTGGGGTACTTTGGTGTCAGAGCCACCGCCCCCCTGCTCGCACTGAGAAGCTTCCCCCTGTCTTCTGTCATCTGAGGAGCGACCCCAGCTGGTACCCGACCCTCTGCCTTGGTCAATGCCAGTGTCACCAGAACCTGATGGTAAGCTTTCTGAGGCTGCTACGCTCTGAGCCAGGCTTGCAAGGTCTGGAGAAGGGGTCAGAACACGACTGCTGGCTAGGGCTGGAGGAATACTTGATGGGCCAGCCTGCATTGAGTCAAAAGAGGTCTCTTCTGGGTGCAGGTGAGAAGTCTTGAGTTGCTCATTGGAGGAAAGGACCATACCAGTCATACACTTATGCAGCAGTTTGTGATGCGTGGGCACTATCTATCCGAGAGATGTGTATCTACCTGTTGTGGTTCTGAAATGGGGACAGGGCCGGCAGGCTCTGCAGCTGGAATCTGCAATGCGTCCGGTGAACGGGGAAGGTTCATCTAGCAAGACGCAGCCACAAAATCAGAAGACGCTCGCATAAGGCCCTCAGGAGGGTCGAGACACGAGGGAAGAAGGCACAGGCAGGCAGGCATGGGCAATCAAGACATCTGTGCAGCAGACTTTCGTGCTCACCTGCAAATGGAGAAGCACCTCGCGAGTTTGCGAGAAGAAGACGGTACAACCTACGAGGGGTGCAGCTGTTCGTGCAAAGTGCGAGCGGACCAATCCGTCTCAAGCCCTACTACGCGGTAGGCTGCAGTGCAGGCCTTCGGCGTTGCAGTGCTTTGCGAGTCGTTACGAGAACATTCAACAAAGTGCAAGTGAGGGGTCCAAACAACGGCACTTATTTGATCTGCAATTGTCCGCTGCGTAGTTGAGGCATGGGATCTGTATGTTGCAGACAGATAAAATTTCACGCAAAGGATTGCAAACAGCACTCAGCGTCCAGTGAAGTCGCACTCATGCCGGAGTAAGTCATATTCGTCAAGGTCAGATGCCGCATGGGGCACCGCGTGTCTCTCAAGCGACTTGTGAGCGGAGCTAGAGAAGCAGCTGCTACCTTAGCTGCATTGGCACTTAGTCAGATTTGAGCCGACGTGGTCACGAACTTTGGCTTTAAACGGGTAAAGTTTTCGTATGGGCACCTGCTAAAGCAACTGCTTAGCGTCAAAGCCACAGGGCGACGCTCGCTTTCCTCGCTGTCAGCTGCGGCTTGCACTGCGATGCTGACGCCGTTGTCAGAATTGAGAGACCTTGCCAGAGCAATTGTCGAACGATTGAGTGCCAGCTGGGCACGTGAATCATGATGACTCAATGCCAATCGACCAACCTTGCAAGCACAACTTGCAATTGCCTTATAGCTTGCAATTGCATGCCCGCAATCAGTTGATCATTACATCTGCAAGCGTTATGCAATTGGATAATAATTGGTCAGTAGTCCAAGTATCAGTGTCCAGACTAGTAGAATCTTACAGTAAAGCATGCACAGACCGTGCACATGCAAGCGGTGATCAGCAAAATGCAGTACCAAATACAGTGCAGCTCTTACACAAACAGGTTGCCTGTTTGTTGTGCATCATGTTGTCTGTGTCTGCAAGACTGCCATTGGAAATGTGCAAGTAACACTCAGAGCTGCAGGTCTACTGCATGCTTAAGCTTCACAGTGTGTGAAAGTAAATTGCACTGAGTACAGAAAGCATATCACTGCCTAACCGAGCCAGACAGCAGGAGATATATCTTATATAACTCCGCTTTGTGTGATGCCAGCTTCAGCCACTGATACTGGCCAGCAGCAGTGTATCCTTGCAAACATTGCATGCTTCATGTAGTGCTTCTAAGCTGAATTCAGCTTGTGCCAACTGCTGTCAAATTGGCCATGGCATGTGCAGCCTCCCTTTGTGCTAAGGAATCTCCATGCAAAGTGATGTGCTGAAGGACAGGCATAAGCTGCCGCAATGCGTCTTGGCCTCTGTGACTCCTGGCTTCCTCTCCCTTTGGTCTGCAGAAAAGAAAAGAAAAGAAAAGACTACGCCTTTCGGCGTCAATTTAATGAGAAGCCAAGTATTATACCGGGCTGCCCAGGCTTTTGGTCTGCACAACTGTCCGGGCATGTTGCATGCATGCTTCAACTGATGGCCTGACATCGACACATTACGGCATGCCAACATGTAACAGACAGAGTCATACATACATGAATGTTGGCTTACCTATCAGGCATGGCTGCCATGTTTGTGCACAGCCAAGCAGCTTCAGCCTGAAGTCCTGCTTCTCTGTTTGTCAGGCAATAGTGGACCAGATTGACTGCCTCCGCACCTGCACTTCTGTGCCAGCTTTGACCACACAACCCACAGCAGCACTGTTGCAGTTGAGTGACAACCTGTCAACTTTGCTTCACATTGCTTTTAGATCAAAGTGCATCTGCGGTAGTTTTCGTCGGAGAACAACATGGACAGGCGCATATGCAATACACAATCAAAGCCTTGGCCAATGTTGTGAGACTCACACAAAGTTGGCGCAAGCAGCTCAGCTGCTGCATCCCGACCACCCAAAGCTGCCACATTGGCGGCGATCCTCAGAAGAGGTCGGAGCAGTGACAATTTTGTGTGCTCACCTTCTGTGATTATAGATACCTGCATGAGAGCAGCCTACCATAGAGTGTTGCATCTCAAAAGTGCATGCCTGAGTGTAATGACCATTTGCCTGTGCCGACAAAGCAAATCACCTGCAGATGTGCTGTCGCACCCCTGTTACTGAACGCATCAGCAAACCTCACGTAACTGTCTGTGGTGAGGCAGAATAGCAGACCTTGAAACTTTCTCATGCAGGAAGTGGCTTCCAGGCTGTGTATCTGTAAACAGGTGCTGGCCAAATCGTACTCACCACTTGCAAACAGAGGCTACTTTGCCTGATAACAGCCTTGAGCAGCCCAAGGTGTACCAGACGGTTCACATCTGCTTGGCTGAAACTGGCATGGCAAAGCACCCACGCAACCTCAAGAAGCAACTCTGGGCTTGTGGTGGAGTTGAGGAGCTGGACCAAGCCCTGGGCAGCTCCAGGGACAGCAAGCACCTCTCTGGCCTGTGCAAAGCATCATTTGGGAACTTTGCACCCTCCTTACAAAAACAACAGCGGCGCCAACAAGCACTGTGGCTTGATCAAGCAGGAGAGTGAGTGTCAATGGCATGATGCCACAAGCAGACAGTAGGTAGCTGACAGGGACAGACTCACTGCACAGCACCACTGGCTTACCACGGGGTTGCTGTCCTGAAGCATATTTGACAATGCCCATGCAGCAGTGCAAGCGATGGATAGTACTCTTAAGCCAGGTTGGTCTGTGGCAGCCAGCACAAGCTGCAGCAAGGGCCGCACAGCTCCGTTGGCTTGCAGTCGCGCTCTGAGCTCTGGCGATTCACCAGCCAGGTTTCCTGCACCACATCTGTGCCTCGCCTCAATCTGCTTCATGCTGCTGGTCTGGTCTTCTAACCATCTTGCTGAGGCATGCTCTCATATGACTGCAACGAGCCATGCATGTGTGACATGACTGCGTATATGATGCATGTTGGCAGTGTGCCAGCCTTGCCAAGCAGCCGCAATCTGACCAGGCACTGCACAAATGACTTGCCTAAGGCCCAGGCACTCTGCTCTGCAATGTGAGAGCTGCTGTGGGTGCGCAGCAGCAATACAAGCAATGGGGCTGCAGGCAGAACTGCTTCCACACATTCCTGCGGACCAGCTGCCAAGTTGGTGACCGCCCATGCGGCTTCAAAGATGATCTTTAGATTGATAGCAGACTGCTGCCTGCATGCATGATTGTGTTGCTCTACTGTGATGCCAATGTCAGCCAGGGACCAAAAAACGATACAGGGATTGAGACACTGATTGCCATGCTTACCTGAGTAAGAGGGCTTTGATGAGACAAGCACCTGCTCCAGCTTGGATGGCAGCCTCAAACGGGGGATCATCTGCAGCAAAAAGTGATGTCCCTATTGTGCATGAGTGGCAGGAAAGTATAAGTGCGCCCTGCAGGTGACGGCGCAATGGAGGCTGGCGATGTGCAGAGAGTATACCTGTGCTGAGTATGCGCCGCAGAGCTGAGATGGCTCTCAGCTTCGTTTTCTGAGCAAGGGAAGCTGTGTTGAGTGTTTTGACTAGCTGCTGGACCTTGGTCTGTGGTGATTCTGGCTGCACAAGTCCAGCGGAAGGGTTGCTCACAGTCTCGATCGGCCCTCTTTTCAGCCTTTTGATTCTAAGCAATGCATCCCTTGTGATTTTGCTGGATTCGGCAGCCTGCACCAGATTGCAGGCATTTAGTGTCACTGATGCAAGGCTGCTGATACCGTTGTGAAAGAGCAAGATCAGAGCTGAGAAGCACGACGGCAGACTTGTGAGCGGCGGGCATCAGACGCTTCTGTTGCTGTGTAGCCTGCTTTTTTGTACTGATCACTCCTGCAGCATTGCATGCAAGTCAAGCAAAAACTGCCTTGATTGCTGAGCATTCTATATGCATGCACTGTCCGGTGACGCAATGACCCAATAATGTGCCTCGAAGCAGGCGGCTCGCACCTCACTGAAAGCTTCTGCAGGTGCCGCAGGACATCCTGGTCAGCTAGTTCTGCACTCATGTCATGGCGCGCGAACAAGCGACGCGAGACCCAGCGATCAAGAAGCACTTGCGTGCGTCAGAGATGAACTCGTGGAGGCTTGTTTGCAGGCTTCATCGTACTAATGCAGCGCCTGTCTATGCGGCAAATTTGCTGTCGAAACAAAAGTTTGACTTTGTTTAGGGCGATGACCGACAGAGCTTTGCACACAAACAACTGCACAGCACGACAGCAGGGCAGTAGCTGGGACTGGTAGATCTTTCAAGCCTACGCAGTCTTTCATCGTTACGCTGAGTGTGCTCCGACCACAACTGCGAGTTTGACAGGGCATGCGTACAGCGTCAGCAACATGTCGTGCGTCAGCAACTTGTCGTGCGCGTGAACATTGCAGCTCAAGCTTGAGCGAGTACAAGCTGCGACGAAGCTGCTGTTTCGGCATCCGGGCGCCTGCTGTACAACAACGCAAACCGCTGAGAGGCCCTGCATGCGTGACCTATGCCAAAAGCGGCCCCAGCAACGGTGCTCAGCTCGTACCTGCCAAGCGCGCTGCCGTGACTGAGAAAGAGGGCCCAAGCACCGACTTTAGAGTGATCTGGAGTCGACTGTGGAAGGTATAAAGTCACTCGTGCAGCACATCTGCTCAGCCTGCTAAAATGCTTGTATGTATGCAGCTCACCTTGCCTTATTGGACCAAGTCTGAAGATGCCACCAAAGCAAAGTGGAAGCTTGCTGGAGTTGTCTTGCTGACACTGGGCACAACAGGAGTCAGGTGAGTGCGTTGCATCATCATTGTCAGCCATATGCTTGACTGCACAGGTCTAGCAGATGCACAAGCTCGCTTGGATTGTATCTGCAGCGTGTGGTTCAACTTTCTTGGTAGAGACTTCTTCAATGCTCTGTCTGAGAAGGACACTGAGCGCTTCACTCAGATGCTCATCAAATGGCTTTGCAGCTTGTTTGTTGGCATTCCGGTAATTCAATCAACATACTTTTTGTGATTCCTAATCGGCAATCTAAGAAGCCATGCCACTGTGGTGATTACCATTCTGCTGAGTACATCAAATGAGCATTGTGACTCTCCAGGTTTACGTGTTAAGAGATTACTATTTGAGTGTATTGTCACTTGAGTGGAGAGAATGGATGACAAATGAGTTTACATCAGACTACTTCAAAGACAGATCGTTCTACCAGGTCCAAGCTGGCAATCTGGTGGACAATCCAGATCAGCGTATTACAAATGACGTCAGGTAAAGACGAGCAGTGCCTTGGCTCCACAGCTACCTGGCACCTCATTGTGATGCTTTGCAAAGGAATGATCACACTCCGTCTATATCTGACAAAATCAATGTCTTTATTGTCGCTGACTGCAGGAATTTCACAGACACAGCTCTTTCCTTCTCAATGACCATTTTGAATGCAGTCATTGACTTGGTCTCGTTTTCTGAGATCCTGTACACTATCTACCCTCCCCTGTTTGTGGTGCTTGTGGTCTACTCAGTTGGCGGAACAGGCATATCAATCAAATTGGGTCAAAAGCTAGTGGGGCTGAACTTCCAGCAGGAAGCACAAGAAGCCAATTTCAGGTAAATCAGTCATAACCATAGTCTATGTCATGTACTGATAAAGTTCAGCAAAAGGCTGCATTCTTGCCCATGCGACAAGCCTCTTTACTCTGCAAAGATGCAAACATCTGACACAAGAGGCTATTCCAGCCGCGATGTGTGCAAATGTGCATCTGCTCCTCAAAATGTGATTGTTTGACTCGAACAGGTATGTTGCCTGATCTCATCGCACTCTTCTGCCAGGTATGGGCTAGTGAGAGTAAGGGAGAATGCTGAGAGCATTGCTTTCTATGGGGGTGAGGCGAGCGAGCAGCGCCTGCTCTGGCAGCGTCTCTCAGCTGTCATCAAAAACTATGCACAGCTGCTGAGTACAAGCAGGAACCTGGAATTCTTCACCAGCTCTTACAGGCAAGCAGAGTTACACACACAAAGAAGTCTGACACTTGCTGCAACAGTCTGTATGGAGCCCTGACACGTAGTCATTGCCGTGACTGACCTGTCGCCTTCATGCCAGTCGACTGTTGGCAATTGAGATCTGGTTGCAGTGCAGAATGGTAACTGATTTTCGCATGTACTTTGCAAAATCAGCTTATCGTCTGCAAACATCAGGTATTGTGTTTAGTATCGAGGTTGAGTTGCCTGCAAATGCTGCAGGTTCCTGATCCAGATTCTGCCAGCTGCAGTTGTTGCACCTCTGTACTTTCAAGGAAAGATTGGCTTTGGTGTCATCAACCAGAGCTCATCAGCTTTCAACCACATCCTGTCAGATGTGTCGTTGGTCGTGTACCAGGTCAGTCCTAAGAGTGCTGCATTACAGCACCTTTTCAGGCACCGAACTGCTTGTGAAATGCACACTCCATGATGAGCAGCACATAAGTTTCCCACCAACTTCAGCCCCACACTTCACCATGGCAAGAACTGATATCGCATGCACCATTTGCCCTGCAACATTGTCAATGTTGTAGTGCTCTTGCTGCTCTATATTGACAGCAGAATGGTGTCAGCCGAGCTTCCAATATGCTCAGAGGTAGCAAGCTCATTGGCAGGCTATGATGCTAGCGTGATTGGCCACCAAAGTATCTGCGGCTGTGCTGCAGTTTGAGTCCATTGCAAATTTTGGAGCTGTCATAGACCGTCTCGGAGAGTTTCAGGAGGTGCTAGAATCATCAGCTACCTCCAGATCAACGAGTACAGATGTAGCATACTCTCAGCCTAGCAGCACTCAAGCACCATCCTTGATACAGCTTGTGGACCAGCCAGGTGGGTGGTCCTGATATGATACAGCTCTTGGCTTGTACACTTGTATATATGCTTCATCATCATTGTCGACATGCTGTCTTATGTGCCCAGGCCCCAGTGAACAAGGACGGGTGCTGCTAGATCTGGATGGGGTCACATTGCAGACGCCTGACGGGGCATCAACTTTGGTCCAGAATCTTTCTGTCAAGGTATGACTAAGCTGCCTAACAACGCGCTCCACTTTGCCCACAGCTGTTGCATTGCGTGGCAAGGAATGTGCAGGTCACATCAAAATGCGCTTGCACCAGACTGCATACAGACGTCAAGCTTATTGCCTGACAGCAGAAATGTTTCTTGTGTCTCAGATGGGTTCAAAACTTACAGTATGTTCTTTAAACTGGGCATAGCTGCTGGTGAGACAGCATCAAAGCTCTGATGCTACACACTACACAAGATTGGAGTGCTTACAGGATCAAACTATTGACAAAAGGCTCCTGACATCAAACCAAAACATTGAATATTTGAAACCAACAAAAAACGTCCGCCTCTGGTTTCAGGTGAGAGATGGTGAGTCTCTGCTGGTGATGGGACCAAGCGGCGTGGGCAAGACGTCTGTGCTGCGTGCCATAGCAGGCCTGTGGTCAACTGGCTCAGGCACCATCACCAGGTCTGTCACCAAGCTCTCCACATCCACCCTTTTGACTGGCCCTTATGCCATGTACTCACAGGGATGACTCACTGTTGTTTCTGAGCATTTACTCCTTGAGTAGACAGCAGCAAGCCACAGACAACTGGCCCCTTGCATTTCGAAAAGCACTTCAGCTTGAGCTGCACTAGAAAACAGCACAGAAGGCATTGTGAACCTGGCGATCAACCCCAACATGCATCTCAGCCCAAGTCACAGAAGATCAGCACAGCAAAGCAAAGTACTTTTGTGACTGCACCAGACCATAAGTGGGTTTGTGGCAGAAAGCTCGTCTGATGCAAGCTGGTGGTGATGGTTTGCAGGTTTGGGCAGACAGTGGCAGCAGGGCAGGAGGGAGACATCATGTTTGTGCCCCAGCGGCCCTACATGGTGCTAGGCAGCCTGAGGGAGCAAGTCCTGTACCCCACCTGGGCCACCTCCCCCGACCCCTCCTCTGCAGAGGATGGCGCTCACACACAAAGTGCTACTGACAGGTACAAAGTAAACACTGTCAGAAGAATGCTGTTTCTAGAGTCTGTAGCCGTGCTTGGGCTGCTTGCGCATTGCTAAGTTGAGTAATGCTTTTGTCATACTGGAATTGTGCAGCAACCCTGGCAGCAAGCATCCAGCATGTCCATGAACTGCTGCCAGATGCACAGGGCGCAAATGACTGCTGTTCTAGCTGTGCACAGCATGCGTACTTCTGCAATGAGCATGGATTCACCTCCGTGCATCGGCAGACCAGCTGACTTGCGTGTTGCTGACTGGCAGGGATGCGTCATCAAGTGGTGGTACCAGTGCTGACGACACCGATGGCAGCGCAGCTTCTCCATCCTCCAGAAGCATGCGAGCGGTGCCATCTGACCAGGAGATATGCCAGGTGCTGAGGCAGGTGCAGCTCGGGCCTCTCTTGGACAGGGTGTCGCGTGATGCAGGCGCTGGCCTGGACACCAGCGCAGACTGGGCCAGCATGCTGTCCTTAGGCGAGCAGCAGCGCCTAGCCTTTGCCAGGTACTGCACTTGTAGAGTGCGATCAGTCAGTCAGAGGTTTTACAGTCGTTGGGGGCCAGCTAGCCCATTTGACGTATTTGCAAGTTTTCATCAGCAAACAAAACAGACAAAATGGCAACATAGACAAACAAAATCATCATCACAAAAGTGTTGGAAATTGTCATCATGCATGCCAGTCTTGCTTGACCCATCTGTGGCCCATACCAATTGGGCTGCAGCATTGCTCAACCCCGCAGCATTACACGCTTGCAGCAAAACACTGATTGCCAACAAACTTGAACCTTGAGCCTTCAACATGACGATGTACAGGCTATCAGCTGGATTGAACATGTGCCTGAGATTGTTTGCTCGGTGCATTCACAATGCATCTGGTTATTGTGCAAATTTTTCACGTGCAAGTTCCATGAGGCCTGTCTGACACCCATACTTGTTGACTTGTCAACGAACTCTTGCATACTTCTGCAGGATCATCATCTCCAAGCCAAAGTTAGTCATCATGGATGAGGCAACAAGTGCTCTGGACACCAACAATGAAGAGCTTTTGTACAAGGCTCTGAAGCAGATAGGAGTCACTTTTGTGAGTGTTGGCCACAGGCCAACTCTCGCTGCTTACCATGAACAGCAGCTGCGTCTTCAGCCAGTCAGCAAAGACTCCTCACCTTCAGGCGTCGAATGGGAAGTCAGTCCCATTAGTGAAGCAGCTGTCAGCAAAACCTAAGTGTTGCACATATGGGCAAATGTGTCCCATCAGTCCAACATAATATGACACATAACACTGTGTTGATGAGTGTTCAACATAACATTATATGACTGTCTCATGTAATACTGTCGCACATAAAGGCTCTGCTCTGTTGCGCAAGCTTTTGCTCAACACACAATGAAGACTTGTGGCTCTCAAGGATGCAAATTTGACTGCTACCTTGACATCGTAGAGAGAATGTGATGCTTCAGCCAGCTGACAAGCCAACTTAAGTACTCTTATGTAACAAATCCTACAGACTGGAGGGGAACAAGTCAGTGACAGCACATGTGTCACTTTGCCTGTTACTGTATGCACGCACGCCACTTTTGCCATGCACTTTTGGTTTGCTGACACTGTATTTGGGATTATTGCCCTGCAAATGCTGGTTTGTGTTATATGCAGGCACTCAGGACGTCTTGACTGCTGGTCGACAATGGTTTTCAGTGTCATCTGTGCACACACACTTGTACGCTGTTGACAAAGACTGCACATCGATATCATCACTTGCACTTCATTGATGTTTCAATGCATGCAGTGTGGCTGCTTCTCTTTGGCATCTGACCAGTGCAGCATGATGATCAATCAATATTGTAGTTGCCCAGGCTTTCCATAAGCCTTGCAAGCTTCACATGGGTGAGCTATGCATGTCACATCCGTTTTTACCTATCTTGAAGAAAACCTGAAAATCCCCAAATTTGGGGAACTACATTTTACATTTTAAAGCAGTCAACTGGTCACAAAGTCCTGTATGCTTTGTGTCAGAAGCGGACTCATGCTTGTGCCTGAGGTTGATCTACGCTTGTGCCTGAAAGACGCTCGGTCTGATAGTCATAGGGACCGTTGACAGCTTTAATAGCATTAATGCGTTGGAATCTCCTGTCTCTGCTCTATAGCTACTGCGTATACCTGCTGCTTGATGCTCTCTGCCAGCAATCTTATCGGCTGACAGTAATTGGCAACAACTCAGACAACGGCAAGTTTGACAGCAGCTTCAACATCCTGTGACATGTCTGCTGCACCACACACTTTTTTTCCATTTGTATGTCTTCATAAATACCATACACTACCAACACTGCACACTCAGGCAGCCACGGCCAGTCGGCCCAGCTTAGGCATCTATGGCGCACCATAGCCATTACTGTCGTCGCGCTATCTGCTTGCCAAAGCGCTTCCGAAGATGCCACTTTTGAGCACTTGCCCTGTCAGACGAAAAGCGCCAGGGTGCGAACGCAGCTTCTAAATGACTAAGTGACAGGCTCTCGTTCGTTTTGCATGACATGAGGACACTCATCCCAGGATGATCCTTTGACATGTGGTCCGTCAAACTGGTTTTTCCCATAGAAAAAGCTTAGCAATTTTGCGAAATAGATGCGCGCTGCCTCAGTCATTGCACCATCAGCTTACTGTTGTGACTATTCTGCCATTTCTCAGGATTAGCACGTCGAGCTGCGTGGTGTGCCTTGGCAGGCGGTAGAGTGTGATTGCGACTGAACAGTCCTTGCGACACCTTCAGCAGTTGCCTTGTCTGTTGACTGCTACAGATAGCCCATTGACTTTAAAATAGCTGCATATTCTCAGTTTCTACTCTGCAGAGCAGTCGACAGCCGTCATCATGGCGCTGCTCGTGCCTGTCAGCAGGGCAGTGCATCGTAGTAGCTTTTAAGAAATGGGCTGCAGCCTGACTAAGCCGCAGCCTGACATCGCCGCAAATCTGCCCGCTTGTTCTGGAGAGCCTGAAGGGCAAGTCAGAGTGCTGCACGCAATTTCACGCAACGCGCCATCAACGGTACTTTGCGAATCAGACAAGTCCTTTGAAGCAGTCTAGTGGGTCCTCAGTCTTCCAGCCATGTTGCTCTGCTGCAGGTGGGGACAGACAACCACACACTTCCTCAGCAAGTTACCTTTTCAAGCCTATCAGCGCTCAAGTCAGCTTTTAGTGGAGCTGATGTTCCAGTAGTCACAAGGTCTCGGCGCGCCTCTTTTCTTGCTCCTGAAACCCCCAGTGCAACACCATTCCGAGATGCACGACACGGCTCAGAAACAGCACCAAGATTCTCCTGGAGAGCAACAGCAGCTGTTCTGCAAGCTCGTGCCCGGCGCTTCTCCAACAGCTCAACAGCAAACAGGCCTAATGAAAGGCACAGTGCAGAAACCTATCAAGATCATGAGCTATCTGCTGCCTCCCAGTCTCAGCGCATAGACAGCAATGAGTCCACAGCATTAGGATATGCAGATGTGCTTGACAGGAAGAGCACCCAGCAGCATGGCTTGCACAAGGACAGCCATGATTTTGCCAACCCTGTCAATCTCACCCCTCAGTCTGTCATATCAGCTGTACACGGCCACTCAGCTCAGACCACTCCCTCTGATGTTGTTGTGTGCGTCAGTCATGGGCAAGCCCAGAGACCAGGTTGCAGCAGTGCATTGCAGAAGGAACCATGCACACCACGCAACTTTGTGGCTCATTTCGAAGCTGCTGCTCAATTTGCAGCTGCTCCTCAGAGCCTGACTGGCAGACATAAAATGCGCTCTGTGCCACACGACACCAAGTGCCAGCACCGTGTACGAAGGGCATTGAGCACGGTCGCAAAACGCGTACCCTCTGCTCCAAACACTGCTCATGACTTCATCTCAAGGAGGTCATACAGTCACGCATACCCAAGAGCACCTTTCCCTTCTGCCCAGTCTCTCAGCCGGGCAGCAAAGGAGAAGTCCTTCCAGCGCATGGTTCCACACATGGCATCAATGCTGACTGCCAGTCAGCCGGGGCTTGAGGGCAGTGGGGCTGTTGGGACTGAGGGGCAGCACCGCCCTCCCCCCCTGCCAAGCAACGAGATTGCCAGGCAGGAAGCTCTGGAAGCTCTCAACATCCTTCAGGAGCCGCCAGCTGCTGCCTTGCATGACATTGCAGCATGTGCAGCCGGTGCCTTCCAAGTTCCTGTGGTCATCATCACACTCATTGGCAACAAGACAGTCTGGTGTCAGGTCAGTCACCATGCCGCCTTCAACCTGCTCAGGTTATCACAATGGTATGCTGCATTTGAGCATCTGCAGTGATAACATGCACAGTAGAATCAATTTTCTACCTTCTGCACCACCTGCATGGCCACACGCTCAAAGGTGTGACATGTGCTTATTGCATGCCTGCCTTTGCATGCGTCCTCTTTTGTCTCCTGGATGTCACACATAACGCAAAACTGCACTGCTTGCTTCATGCCTGGACACTACCTTGACGCATCATTCGTGAGCTATTGTGCTGATTGATTGGCTGTGGTTGGTGCAGACCCAATCTGGTCAGGCAGGGTTTCAGGGTAGGCAGTTGTGCATTGGCGCATGGACACTTCTGTCTCCAAAGCCGGAGGTCATGGTGGTGCCAGACTGCCTCACAGACTTCAGGTACACTGAATCACCATCTGCTGCAAACCCCACATATGCATTCATGCACAAGGGCACCATTATTGCTGGCGGTGCAGCCCTGTTGCACCATCCAATTGTATTAACATTCACCACTTCCTGGAGCACATGCTTACAGCGCTAAGTTGACTTGTCAAGCTCGGCTTCCTGCATTCTTTGACTGCCTCTGTGTGTGCTGTCCTGCATACCTGCTCACCCCCTCTTTTGACCTGCAGGCTGCAACACCACCCTATGGTTGTCAAGGAGCCCGGACTCCGCTTCTACGCCGCAGCTCCCCTCGTTCTTTCCAATGGCTTCTGCGCTGGATCCATGTAAGCCACATCCTCACAGCAGTATGCACACACGCATGCACTGTAGCAGCATCACGGCTAAACATACCAAAGTTTATACATCATTGCAACATGCAGTCGCAGGTTCACAACCCATGCAATGCACACACAAGCAGGGCATCGCATGCAATTCAGTACATGAGCACAGCGTATGCATTCATGCATGTCTGGCTGCAACTCGCTGTCATGAGCGTTGCTTGCTGCACCACAGGAGCATCACGGACATGCAGCCCCGGGATCTGGATGCACAAGGGCAGAGCCTGCTGACCAGGTTTGCAGGCATGGCAGTGCGCCAGCTGGAGCAGGCCAGCCTTGCTAAGAGCCTGGCCCACCAGGCCTACGTTGGGGGGCATGCTGCGGCCCTCTGCAATGCCACACGTGGCTCTGCTGACCCTGCCATGCTGTGTGACATCTCCAACCAGCAGCACTGGAGGATACTGGCTGTCAACCAAGCCTGGGTTGCTGCCAGCGGTATATGCAGGTCAGCCTCTTTTGTCTCAGGTTGTGGACTTGCATGCAGAACACAGCAAGACACAGCCCTGAAACGTCGCGCTGAAAAAGACTGCACAGATCTGCAATCAGCTGTCATCTGCAGCAAACAGGACCTATGCATCGGGTGTAGTTCAGAGTCAGGAACAGCAGAAAGGGCAGCAGGGTGTGAGACGGTCTGACTTCGGCCTTCAGATAATGTAGTAGCACCAGCAGCAGCAATGACAAGCAAGGCTCACGTGAGTTGCCTGGCTGCAGGGAGCATGCGGAGGGCAGTTTGCTGTGGGATGTGTTCTACGCGCCAGACATGGGACCGCAACCGGTGGCCCAGATGTGCATGGAGAGCGCAGCCCGCCAGACCACCTTCAACCTGCAGCTGGCCAGCCAACTGGATCACCAGGATCATCTCACCATCAAGACTCTGGAATTCCGCTTCAGGTGCCGCCACATGTCCAGTGTCACAATGTCGAGAGCATGATGACAGCATCTCTTTGTGACAGCTACATTGCGTGAAGGGCAAAACTCAAGCTGAGCATTGAGCTGCGCGCCTGCTCATACGCAGCAACAATGCGTCACACTCACAGGCAGCATGATGCAACATGCTGATGGCTAACACGTAGGCTGGCATGGGCATGTGAAGCATGTAGCACAACCGCATGGCTTGTGTAAATAAACCCCTGCCCAGTTGTGTCACCTCTACAACACTGGCTCTGTAAACTGAGGGATTTACATGCATGACATACCTGCCAGTTAGCTGCATAAGGTTTGTTGCTGCTATCTTTGAGCATGGCCTGGTTTATGCTGTTCATCACAGAACCTCAGTAAAGCTGACAAGATGTATTTAGAAGCAGTGTCGGACTTCACCAGAGAAGCCCCCTGAGTGTTGGTGTTGGTATGGCAGGCCGACAGTGCTCCAGAGCAGTGCAGACAGCGTGGCGCAGAGCTTCTACTATGTCACAATACGGGATCCCGAAAAGCCTGCTAATCAGCGCAGCAGGAGCGGCTGCCGCATCATCAACAGCGATGAAGCATCCCCAATCATACTGCCGCCAATTTCTGGGACCGTAGCTGAGACTGAGCCTTTCACAGCTGTCAATCTGGGCCCGCTTCTGGGGCAGGGGGGGTCAGGGCATGTCTACAGGGGTACCTGGAATGGTGCCACTGTGGCTGTCAAGGTATGCCAATCACTCACATCTGAGCTTATGGCAGTTGCTAGACACATTCTATTTTGTATCGTGAGTGCAATCAACCTGTTGTTTGTTAGCTAGGCAATCACAGCTGACTGCCCTGCAAGTATCGTTGCACAGCTCTGCACAGCTCCTGCTGTGTATCTGCTCTTTGGTAGCTAGAGGTTCAAAGCTGCATTTGTCAATGCCTGATTTGGTGGTGAGTAGCGTGTGTGTGTGCACAGGTGGTGGAGGCACTGCATGCCAAGGGGGATGAGAGCGACGCCCCCCTGAAGCCTCTGGAGGCCATGCTCAGCATCGACCTGGCTCACCCAAACATCATCCATACCTACAAGTTCTACACCAGGATACGCCAGGTATGTCCTGCCTCCCATCTGCCTTTTCACATTGCTTCATCTACTCAATGACAAGGGAATCGCCACGCACGGCCGTTTGTGCCATGCTTCTTGCTGCCATTGCATTTCAGTGTGACATATCATATTTGAGCAATTAATGAGCAGCTTGGGGCGCGTGCAGGGGCATGCACAGCAGGAGCTGCAGAGTGCTGATACTGCAGAGCGCAAGGTGTCTGAGACGTGGATGGTTCTGGAGTTCTGCAGCAAAGGTTCCCTGCAAGATGCCCTGGACAGGCACGCCTGCTGGTCCTCCCTCCTCATCCCCTGTTCTTGTTGCAGTCATACCCACAATTGCTGTGATAGCCACAATATCTGTGATAGCCACAATTGCAGTAATAGTAACAATTGCAGTGATAGCCATAATTGCAGACGTGTCCTACCATCTTGTTGCATATGCTATCAAGGCTGTTATGCATTTGCTTGCACAAAGATCTGTCCCCTTTGTAGTTACGATGTCCAGCCTGATGTCTTTGTTTGTGGGAAGTTCAGGTCTGATCGCATCGAACGAAGTATCTTTGAACAGCATTGCACAGCATGCAATGACAAGTGTGACGTTTAGTCCAGCAAGTGTTGGTGTTTGAGGAGTGTAATGCACTGTTGTGCAGAGGCTGGTTTCGGAGCAGGAAGTCTGTCATTGATGGCTCTGCTGACTTGGAGGCGATCATCATCACTGCTACCGAGATTGCCAGGTATGCATGACACTGGTGCCACCCAGACTTTGTGCTGTGCAACCAGTAGTGTGCTCACATCTTATACAAGGTTCTTTTGCCATGCTGCCCATTCACATTTGTGTAGGTGGCAGTGTCTGCTCAGCCTCATGAGTGCACTTCACTGGGCCTGTCTCCATTCATGGAGACCTGTATAAATGGTATGTATATATTATATACATATATAGTATACCATGTATATAGGCACAGCATGCACATTGCGTAGTGCGCACATTTTTGGGCTGTTTCGTCTGTATCAGGCCATCAACAGTATGCGCAAACTTCCCCAACAGGAATGATGTCTGCCATGTGCATGCCATCATGTACTGTCCGGTGCTGTCACAACATCTGATCCTCAGCATACAGCTGCAACTGTTGTGTGCAGTGCCATGGCGTATCTACACAGCCTGGACATCTTGCACGGGGACCTGTCCAGCAACAACGTGCTGCTGGCATGCAACAGCGACGACCAGCGGGGCTTCACAGCCAAGGTGGCCGACTTTGGGCTGGCCCGCATGCTGCCCCAGGGGGAAACCATCCAGACCCGTGCCATTGGCACCATCACTCACATGCCTCCTGAGCTCATGCTGGAAGGTCAGCTCAATCCTTCTCCTATGACTATCTTCGGCACAGCAGCAAGGGGCTGCCGTTCTGACGTGCAGCTCATTGTGTGTGTCTGTCTCTCTATGTCTGTGTGTGTGTGTGTGTGTATGTCTCTGTGTGTGTGTGTCTGTGTGTGTCTGTATCTGTGTGTGTCTGTCTCTGTGTGCTAGTCTTGTTTGCTTAATTGTGAATGCACTGCAAGGCATCTTGTGTATGCATACATACACAACATAGTCGTGCAGAGGCAAAGCATGCCTGTGTAGTGTATGCGGCTCTGCATTGTGCTGCAGATTCATGCTGACACTTTGGGTTGCAAATGGCAGGTGATTTGAGCCAGGCCGTGGATGTGTACGCTTTTGGAGTGGTGTTGTGGGAGATGTACACAGGGCAGCGGCCCTGGGCAGGCATGCGCCACGCCCAGATTGTGCACACCATCTGTGGCCTGGACCAGCAGCTCGAGTTCCCCTATGGCACACCTGCCCGCTTTGAGGTCAGCCAGCTTCACTCTCAACCCTCCATGACATGCACGCACAGCCTGAGAGTCTTTGCGCCAGGTTCTTGCTGCTGAGTCAGCAATCATATATGCTGCTCAGGGTTGCTGCAAGTGTATTGGTGTGCAAAGACAAGTTGTATGCACAGAAGACATATCTTGCAACATCTGGCAGCTGCATGCAATGTGCTTGCAGTCATGACAGCATCCTCAAAGCAGGTGGATGAACTTTGCAGGAACTGGGGTTGGCATGTATGCATCCAGACGCAGATGAGCGGCCCAGCTTCAGTCAGATCATTGCAACCTTGGATGAACTCACTGTCTTGGCGGCTGAAGACCCTCTGGAAATGATGTCTGAGGGCTACCCTATGCACATACTATGATCATCTACCTGCAACACTGTTGCTGTGTATATCATAATCCCTACCCACTAGACAGCTCCTGGTCATACCCTATAGCAGGGTAGCAGGCACAGCTGTGGGCCAAGCTGCTATTCCTTATGCTAGTATATCAAGTCCTGCTGCAGTCAGGTGAGTGGTTTGTTTGGTGATTGTGTTTGTGCTGGTTGTATGTATCAGTATTGGTCAATGATGCAACAAGATCCTGCTGCTAGAGGCTGCTTTTTGCAACCCCCTTTTGGGTTGAGCCCATGAAGACAAGAAGACAGGCTGCAGACTGTTGCATCAGCAGTTTGGTTGTTTTCCATTCCTCCTGACTTTACATATAGTATATGTCATATACAATGCAGCACTGCGTTTTTCTGAAGTATATACATGCTCTTCAACAGGATTGATACATCCTACATACATATACATAGCCACCAGAGTGAGGGGCTATAATAGGCTTTATCGTTTTGTATGCTTTCTTCTTTAAGTATGCACTACGCATATGACATGAGCCTAGGATTTCCCCTGTGAATAGTTAAAAAAACAAAGATTGACACTTGGTGCTACAGCTGGCAATCCGCATTGACGCTTTGATGCTATCGTAGTCTGCTTGGTGGAGCCATGAGCAACACTTGATGTAACATGATGTGCTGTGTCATGTGCAAAATTTGCTGCATGCAGAGAGTGTCCCAAAGGTATACACACAACTGCGAGTCAACAAAGCATGTTGGATCTGAACACGCAATCACATCTTGATGCAGCAGATGCCAACTGCACTGTCGCAAAGCACATTGCCAAGGTCAACTTCAGGATTTTGAAATGCCAAGCAGGCATCATAATGGATGGTCGTCAGCCAAGGTCTTCCTGATGGTTTGCAACAACAAGGACATGCACAATAGGGGTGACAGCACCATGTACATGCCTCTTTTGGGGCATGGAAATATCACGCATCTCCCTCTACTGGAGCCTTTACCAAGTCAACCTGCTGCTATTGCTTGGTTCCAGGCCTGCCTGTGCAGCCAGTTGGTGCAAAAACGGACCTAGCTGTGCATGCTGGGTTCCATACTCAACAACCCTAATATGCTCTTTGGCCCAATCACCAAAGACAGCGTCAGAGTAAAACTCTCTACGAATGGCAGATGACTCCCGCTCTAGAGCCAGTACAGTATGCACCGGGTGGCTTGATGACTCATCTCTTCTCCAATTTGTGGCTACATGTTGCCACATGGGTGTGAAGTGAGCATCATGTGCACCACCGCGGCTGCCAATAATCAGCAAGCTGTACTGACCAACAAGTGGCAGCATGAACTTTTGGATGTCTGTCTGAGTAGCGGTGTACTCTGGGTCCAGCAGTACAATTGAGCCCTTATCATACACGCTGCCATGCAGCTGTATTAGCTCCTTCCTATGCCTGGCAACTGTCCCTGAAGCTTCCCCTGCTCTGACATAATCCACAGCAGATCCCCAGCGCTGTAAGACCGCTGCTGGTGACGTCATCGTTCTGCCCAAAACAGTTGACAGAACTCCATCGTAGTTGGTCGTCAAAGCAAGCTTGACTACTTTGCCCAGTGCTCTGATGGCATGCGCTGTCATGCTATCCAGGTCTGGCTGCACACACACCAGACACTGCATATTGGCTGCAGCCTCGAGAAGATTTGCAACAATCTGCCGCCTGTTGCTTGCCTCATGCATGTTGCCAATTATGATCACAAGCATCTGCTGAAGATGCTTCAGGTCTGCAGCGACTATACTGTAGGTGCATAACATGGCAACATGTTGACATGGTTGGCAGTAGCTAGTGGCAGTGGCGAGCCAATCAGCAGCAGATTAGCAATGTTGCATGCACGTCCAGCCTTTCTGGAGAGCTGATGAACGCCAACATGCCTGCAGACAGAACAGCGCTGCACCTGGAGTTGTTGCAGCAACACCAGTGTCAACTCCCCAAGAAACACCTTCTCATCTGCAGTAGGATGGCCAGGAAAGCCTTTGATGACCTGCATCCCCTTCAGCAGCAGCGCCTGTGCTGCTGCATAATCAAACCCTGCGTATATATGCATACCACTATCAGTTTACAACTCTGCTCGGTGACTCTGGCGGAATTTGCTTTAACGCAATAGGTAGATAAGAGGTCTGTCTCACCTGCTGGATCCATCAAGAGCTTGTCAATCTCTGCTGAGAAGTCTGGACCATACTGGCGTTTGATTGTGCCAAAAAGTGCCTGATACAGGCCTTCCCAGCTTCTGCTGGCATTTTGCACGTCAGCCAACTCCCTTGTATGAGCTGGCAACCAGACAGGCTTGGGACACAGGTTGGCAACAAGGCCAGTACCAGCCAGGAGTACAAGCTGCTCATCTTTGACCGCTTGCACAAGGTCTTCTGGGGGTGGAAAGGGTACAGGTAAAGCTGAACCAGGGCACTGCTGAAACTGCTGCTGCCTCCACGCTAGCAAGGTCTTCAGAAGCCACCCAGCCACAAGTCCGGCTGCGAAGGTCAAGGCGAAGCCGGCCAGAGACATCTTGAATGTCACGCAGACTTGCACTGCGGAAGGGGGCCAACACCTGAAAACGTAGGCGACGTGTTACGCGATGCTCAGGCGCTGTCGGGACGATATATCCCGTTGGGTGTGCTTGCGTGCGGCAAAGTATCTGCCCGTAAGTGGTCTCAAGTCGAGCAACATTTACCTCCATCAGTCAGATGATCAAGTGAGTATACTTCATAAACGACGGGTCTTGTCGTACTGCTGTCCGACTTGTGAGCAGCTCTCTGACATTGACTTGGCATCATAGTTGAAAAGCGACATGCCGGCCATCAGCGTCAATGCATGCGATGCCACAGAAAGCATCGCTACAACGGATTCTGTGGGAATGTCGTCATTCATTTTCGGACCTAGCTCCGAGACCACCGAAATCTTTTCCTGTGGCGCTTTCACCACAGCTCCACGAAAGACTCTCGTTAGCTCAGGACTTCCGCTTACGGTCTTCGATTACTCTGTCTGAACTGCTTAAGCTTGGCCGAATCATTGTTGCAGGCGTTCTGTTTGCTAGTCTGCCCGGCGCTGCATGCCCCCAAAGATCAGCGTCAAGTCAGCTGGCAAAGCTGGTGGTCGAAAGAAAGGCGAAGACGCAGACGCTGGCTACAAGAAGGTCAGCTTTGGATCTCTTGCCTTACTGTGGAGATCCGTTTCATGCACCTAGTCTGTTTGAATAGCCTATGCTGGTACACAGGGTTCTACCTCCGCTGCTGCACCGAGGAGAGCTAAGCGAGCCAACAGCAGTAAGCGATTTCGTGATGAGGATGAGGGGTATGAAGAAGCTTATGCAGAGGTGACACCGATGTTGAAGCTGTCTAAATATGAGACTGCAAGTTGCAGCTTCTGCAGCTTCTGCAGCTGCATTCCAGGCTCTTTTGTGCCTGTATTGATTGCTGCACATTAACGCACCCGCTGCACATTCTCACATCAGCAGCTGTGCACATGCACAGAGGATGGTACCAACTTTTGCAGATGCTTACATGAAGATAAGCCAAATCTTAAAGCTGAAGTCTTGACTCTGGTGCTTGCAGATTCCTATAGGTGCAGAGGCTGTTGGTGTCGGTGCTGACGACCTCGAGGAGCTCGAAGAAGATGATGACGATTATATTCGTCTCGGCCACGAAGATGAGCACGAAGCAGACTTTTCCAAGCTGCAGCTCAAGCCCGATCACCAGAACAGGCAAGCAGTCAGTCTTTTTGCTGCAGCCGCGGCACTGACCAGCAACTTGCAGCTTGCATGGACACCAAGCATGTCAAACCCGCTTCACATTGCATTTCCAGTGCTCAGGTTTATTTCCATTGCCCAACAGTAACTTTGCAGCAGTCTTAGCTGCTACTACCCTGCAACTTACATGCATGTGTCCCTTTTTTATGTAACTTGACATGTCACACACACTCATCAAACACATACGTTGCTGGGTTTCAGGCCGCTGTGGGTCTGTCCAGATGGAAGAATCTTTTTGGAGACGTACTCACCTGTTTACAAACAGGCGTATGACTTCCTCATTGCCGTGGCAGAGCCAGTGTGCCGGCCTGAGTCAGTGCATGAGTATGTCATGACCCCACACTCTCTCTATGCAGCAGTGTCTGTGGGCTTGGAGACAGACACCATTGTTTCAGTGCTGAATCGCCTGTCCAAGGTAACCCGGCCTTCATCATACAGAGGGAAGTCTGCTGCTTTGAACCTAAACGTGCTCAGTGACACACCGGCATCAATCCTCCATAAATTAGCGCATGTGCCTGCTCAAACGTACTACCATGGTTTGCTTGCCCAACACTTTGGTACTCATGAGAGCTGCTTGGTCCAATACCACCACATTGTAAGGCCTGTGTCTTTTTGGCAGGTCTCGCTGCCAGAAGAGATCCGCCAGTTTGTACATGCCAGTACAGGCAACTATGGCAAAGTCAAGCTTGTGCTCCAGCGCAATGCTTTCTTTGTGGAGAGCCCCTTCCCGGATGTGCTGCACACTCTGTTGCAGGTTTGCTACCAGCTCATCAGACTGTGCACTCAAATTGCAGATTGTAGATTTGCTGGATCTCAATACTGTCTTGGACAGAGGCGTGCTGCTGTGTGCTTGATGCAAATTTGGCTACCTAATCGCTGCAGGCTATTGCCTGTTGTTGTCACAGAAGCAGTCCATATTGCAAGGCTGGATGCACCAGCAACTCTGTAGCTTGTCCTGTTGGTGCATGTCTGGTGATGTCAAGTGTGTGCTCTCAGGATGAGACAATCAGCAGGGCAAGAGTGATCAGGGATAATGCAGCGGATTTCACCGTTGCCAATGCTCCCAGGGAACAAGCTGCCATCGATCTCACCAATGTGGATGCAGCAGATCCGACAGATGATCCAGACAATGACGCTGAGCCTGCACAGCTTGAGAAGGACAGGTGGCAGCCTTCCAGCAGCCTGCCTGGGACAGCAGACCAAGGCTCTGCTGCCGCTGCTGCTCTAGCCATGGACGTGGACCCCGACAGGATGCTGCACTCATTTGAGATTGACTCCACCCAGGTACAATGTAATGCGATGCACTCCATGTGGAACAGCTAAGCAGAGTATGCATGCTCATTTTATCAGTTGTCACGCTGCTCCCGGTTTGCGCGATAAGATTGATTTGACGGCACAAAATGGACCTCTTCTTGGCTTGAGTCTCCTTTTTGTGTGGTCATAATGATGTTGATCTGATTGTCGAGGGATCAAGTCTACAAGGTTTTCTTGCTGACCCAAAGGGTGCTCACAGCCAGGCCGTACCAGGCCAAGCAGGCACACACTATCACTCTGTTTCAACAGCTATGAGTCTGATGTCTGAAGAGCAGCGGTGCTCGATGAAGCCAACTCTGCTGGTGAAAGATGTACACTGACCATTCCTATGCTTGATGGTGCTGTACAACTGACGCATTGTGAATGTGTCCAGGTAGAGCATGTGAAGCAGCGCTGTTTGCCTGGAGGTCTGAACTACCCCATGCTGGAAGAGTACGATTTCCGCAATGACACTCAGAATCCAGATCTCAGCATTGACCTGAAGCCTCATGTGAGCTTGAGGCCTTATCAGGAGAAGAGCCTGAGCAAGATGTTTGGCAATGGGCGTGCACGCTCAGGTAATCATGGCGTCAGCTGGCTGTGCTCCCCATTCTGTGCATGTCAAATTACTGTTGTTATTGATCACCAGTTCTGACTGAGCCCCATGCATGCAAAGAATACGCCATGGAACAGAGAAGAGACAGCATTGCCTGGTCACTCACCATCAGGAACAGCAGGTTTCACCCTTTCTCTGCTATGTACAACAAGCGGCTTGATGGTTGCTATCTTTCTCGGGCGTCGTACAGCCTGGGTCAGAATCCATGGCAGGGCTTGACAAACTTGAACTTCTCTGATGTTTGCTGCATGGTGCCTTTTACTGGATTACACCTGCTGTGTCTGAGACACTGTGGGCTGGCAGGTATTATTGTTCTGCCCTGTGGAGCCGGCAAGTCCCTGGTGGGGGTAGCAGCAGCATCACGCATCAAGAAGAGTGTGCTGTGCCTGGTGACCAACAGTGTCAGTGTGGATCAGTGGAAGCATCAGTTCAAGCTGTGGACTGGCCTCCAGGATCACCAAATCTCAAGGTCATCTGCCATCAGTGTACCTTTATGCCCCACCATTGCTATGCTCACTTGGCCCTTGAAGGGCTTTGTCTCTGATGCAGCAGCTGAAATGGCGCTCCTTCTCTGGCTGTTGAGGTGCTAGTGCTTATGCTCATTTGATGACAACCTTGCTGTTGAAACATGTCCGCAAATGCACCAGAAAAGGGTCTGCTGCAGTTTTGGAATTGAGGCTGGTGTGATGACTCAGGTAGGCAAAGGCAGTGTCACCAGCATGTACGTTGACTGGTGCTGATGATGCTGTCTGGCTTGTTCAGGTTCACATCGGATCAGAAGGAGGGGCTGACAGGGGTGAGTGGGGTGACCATCACCACTTACACCATGATTGCCTTCAGCGGCAAGCGCAGTGAGGAGAGCGCGCGTGTGATGGACCAGATCCGCAGCCGGGAGTGGGGCCTGCTGCTCATGGACGAAGTGCACGTTGTCCCAGCTCAGATGTTCAGGAAGGTGACAAACATACTGCTGGAGGTCTGCATAAGCATGGCAGGCAGTCTAGCAGGATGTCCCAAAGGACATGCAGGACTTTGTCTCAAGTTTGATAATTCGAAAAATCAAACTCTGCATGCTGCAAGCCTACTTACCCTCCTGCCAGCTGACAGGTGCTGGAGACCACTGGCTGCATTGTAGAGCCGATGGCATGCCAGTGCACCAGCCTGTGGCGCAAATGTTCTTCACGACTCCAAGTGTCTGCCTCTGCACATGCTGCAAGCTGTTACTGCGTTGCAGGTGATTGGCATTGTGAAGGCTCACTGCAAGCTGGGCCTGACAGCCACCTTGGTGCGTGAGGATGAGCGCATTGCCGACCTCAACTTCCTCATTGGCCCCAAGCTGTATGAGGCCAACTGGCTGGACCTCACCCGGGCCGGCCACATTGCCAATGTCCAGTGTGCCGAAGTCTGGTGCCCCATGACCAAGGCAGGTTCCTCACCTCATCAGGCCATGTGGTTCTATTGCCGCAAAACCAGTCAGTCTCTGCTCAGCACAGCTTGATTTGCTGCTCTCATGGCCTGTCTGCATATGCATATGCACCTGACAGCCTCAGCTGCCCCTTGAGTACCGTATTCACACATTTTGTTCTTGACGAAACTGAATATCATGACTATGATCACTTTCAATGTAAATCATCATGCATTAACTCATCGAGGCCTTTGTGCTGACACAACGCCAGCAGCAATTACTGCGCTGTGCCTGATCTCCAGCAGTCACAAAACCGTGTCCTGTTTGCCCACCTGGACAGTTCACGCGTTAGAACAGAACATAATTGCCTCCTGATTTTGTTCAGGCAGTCATCTGCCATAGTAGTCCTGCATCTTGCATGCTGCTGATCAAGGTACTGTGCCACGTCTGACTTCCACAAGTGGTTGAAAGGCTCAAGACTGGTGGCTAGTGAGCTGATACATGGTATGTGGTGATGCAGGAGTTCTACAGAGAGTACCTGAAGCCCTCAAACGCAACAAAGCAGAAGCTGCTGTATGCCATGAACCCCAACAAGTTCCAGGCATGCCAGTTCTTGATCCAGTACCATGAACAGGTGGGACACTTGCACCAGACACTCTCTGTTGCCAGCCATCCAGCTATCTGCCTGCTGTTGGCTCACAAAGTCAGGCTGCAATGAGGCTACATTTGTTGTCTCCCAAGGGAAGTGTTGGAGACGTCTGCAAGACTGATATGCATCACAGTCAACATGGCAAACGTGCAAGCAGTAGTACACTTCACAGAGGCTGCATGTGTCTTCAGACCGCATGCATACTTCTAGAGGCTCCACACATTCGTTAGGCTGCCTGTGTTGTGCACAGGTGCGGGGTGACAAGATTATTGTCTTCTCAGACAACATATTTTCGCTGCGTAACTATGCTGTGGTGCTGAAGAAGCCCTTCATCTACGGTGGCACCAGCCACGCTGAGCGCACCAGAGTCCTGCACGCTTTCAAGCACAATCCTCAGGTCAGCTACCCCTCGGCTCCTCGGTCACCCTTGCATCACATCTCAGCTCATGCTTCTCCACAATGTGGAGCGTTGTTACTGTCCCAAGGCACTTCTGAGTTCACATTTGCAGAGTAAGACGGGTGTTACTGTGAAAACATACATGATTTGGGATTGAGAAGAGCTCATGAATGACGCCATATCTTAGTCGTATAAGGCTATGCTCAAAATATACTCAGCTGCACTTGACTCCCTCCATAGGTTGGGTCAGATCTGCGTGCAAGTGCTAGCTGGGCTCAGCAGGACAGCTTGCATGGCACTGTTCAACATTGCTGAACATTGCCATTACATGTCCGCATTGAGCCTTTTGCGCATTGGAGCCACTGCAAGCAGTCATTGGTTGCAGCTGACTGTCTGCGCTGAGACCGCGCACTGTCAATGACAACTTGATCAGCACCAAGTAAGCATGTGATGGCATGCATGATCATGATCACGATCACGATGCTGTGTTGCAGGTGAACACGGTGTTCCTGTCCAAGGTAGGTGACAACTCCATTGACATCCCAGAGGCCAATGTGCTGATCCAGATCTCCAGTCATGCCGGCTCCAGGCGTCAGGAGGCACAACGCCTAGGCCGAATCCTCAGAGCCAAAAAGGCCAAGCCTGGTGACAGCTTCCGGCTTTGCACGCTGCATCACTGTCAGTGCCCCCTCTGCAAATGCTCACCATATCCTGCAGACCGTATTCAATAGTAGATATTCAGCTTAGGGTACATCTTGAAAGCCATCTGTAGATCTGTGATCAGGATATACTACAAAGGGTGACCTTGAGCTTCTAGATGACATCATTTGAGCTATCTGGACACAGAAGTAACAGGCACGTGACGCATGCATGTGTTATGCACAGAGTGCATTCTGGGCTGTGCTGGGTTATCGTGTTGGGTCTGTGTTTAATGGCCCATGTGATGTGCAGGGGCTGCCGGGGCTGAGGAGTACAATGCTTTCTTCTACACGTTGGTGTCCAAGGACACTCAAGAGATGTACTATAGCACTAAGAGGCAGCAGTTCCTCATAGACCAGGGCTACAGCTTCAAAGTCATCACCAACCTGCTGGATGCTACAGGTACATTGCTTGCTTCTGCCACCATACTGACTCAGCAGGCACAGGCAACCATCACATGGAACACACATGTCTGCAGTGTTGATGGAAGCCTACCTGATGGTTATGGATTTCGGTGCATTAGGCCTGATCATGGTGACAGCACTGATGGACGCCGAATTTGCTAATCTATGCATATTGTCCATGTCGACTGCTCAATCTGAAGTCAGCAAAGCTTTGTTTACCTGCCTGTTTGGAAGTTGCTGGCTGAAGTGCTGCTGCCGCATGCACAAGCAGCATTACATAACTGCTGTTTGTGTGCTCTGTAGAGGGCGACAACTTGTTTTTCAGCAAGCAGCCACAGCAGCTGGAGCTGCTAGCTGAAGTCTTGCTGGCAGGAGAGGATGAAGCTGCTGAGGAAGCAGACACAGCAGCTGATGATGTCAGCAAAACAGCCAAAGCAGTTGCCCGCCGCACAGCTGGCTCCATGTCCAAAATTTCAGGTTCCACAGGCAACTACTATGCCGAATTTGGCACTGGAGAAAAGGCCATTGCACAATATGGCAGAGGGCAGGCTAGCAAGCGTGGCAGGCCAGACGCTCCAAGGCCTAAAGCTGTCAACAAACAGAGCCTCACTTACAAGTTCAATAGATAGATGTTGTCGCCTGGCACAAAGAGGAGGCCACTCTGTGGCACAAATAGTATTGCCTATGTCTGCTCCATGATGAAAGACACAACCTTTCAGATGGGCTTCATTTGACTATTCATTAACCGTTATCTAACTTCACTGCTGTGTCTGGCGTCTATGACCTGTGCCAAGCTAGGAGCTGCAATACTGCTAAGTCTGTGCTGCTCAGCCCACTATTGGTGTGCAAGTGAAGACCTTGATGCTGCCGGCAGTCCAGACTGTTACTACTTTGGATACTCTGCTTTCATCTGACAACTGCTGTGCTCAGGAGACTGACACAGGCTGTGTTCATTGCAATGCAGCTTATTGCACCAAACCTCATTGTCCTGCAATAACTATGCACAATTTTAAAGTGTTCTTGTCTGAGGCTAGTTCCTATGTCTGGTACTTACACTGCAGTGCCATCATTCGTTGCTTGAGCTCTAGAGATTGGTCTGTCACACATTACGTACATGATACTGCAGCCAATTACTTCAGCAGATGGTTGCATGACCCTGTTTGCAGTGTGGCATCAGCTCGTCTCCCATTCGATTGAGATACACCTGCTGTCCTGCATAGTACGCAATGCGTATGCCATATTACGGACTGTGTACAATCACTGCGTGCATGGAGAAAGGTCCACCAAACATCATCTGGGACAGCTTGTCAACAACCTTATCTGTCAGGCCTTTCTTGCAATTAGTCTCCCACAGCCTTGTGAGCCCCATCATTGGTACATGGGTCTCACACCTAGTCTCTTCAGACCAACTTATGGCTCGAAGGTCGCTTAACAACAGAACATGCTGTGCAAGCTCGCTCAAGGGCAGTGGATGCAAAAGCAGTGTACAAGTCAAGTTGCTTTGCAAAACACTGATTTGAGCAACAGTATTACAACAGTCTTGGATTTGGCAAGTTGCCAACACAATCTGTTGAGGGCCCAAACCGGTATGCCAGTGGCTAGCGGAGATAATGTAATGGGGAGGATCAACTCCATCTGAGCTACATGTACAACATGCTGTGGAGACTTTTGTCTAGATACTTCAACTTTAGTGCAATGAACCATACAGAACATAACTGGTGTACAAAGTTGAAATTCACAAGCTGCAGCACACACACAAATAGGCAAATTATGCTTGAATATGATTTCTGTTAGTACAGGATAATCACAATAGCTAAGCTATGTCTTTAGGTCCCCTAGTCACCAGTCCATGGCTGTAAGCTGAAAGCTAGCTACTGCACAAAACTAATAGCTGAACATGCCGCAAATCCAGGGCTGCTGTCATGTCATGCCACCACCACCTCCAGATGCCGGTAGGTCATCTTCCTCATCATCACTGCTGGACAGAAAGCCATCACTGCCCGTGCCATCACTTGCATCCTTGGCGGCAGGCTCCTCCGCGTCTGTCTTCTTAGCAAAACTCTTGACATACTCTGCACCAAGGTCTCAAGTTTTCAACAAACGGAGTTGTCTGAGCTGCAGCAGCATAGAGATAAAACAGACTCTCTTTGACTGCATCAAACATTGCAGCAGCATCAATCTGGTATGTCAGATTATGTATTGACAAGTACGGCCATTGCATGAGGAGCAGATTGCATGAAAACTAGGCCTTTGGCTGGTGAAAGAATGCATGTCCTGCTTGCAGTGATGCAGCCCAAGACCATCATGCCAAGTTTGTAGCATGGGCTGGCACCAAAACATGACTTTACTGATAATGTAGCAAGAATTTGTCCCGTCTAGCGCTTTCAATGAGTGAGGAGGTCTTTGAGCCAACCTTTGACTTTGGTGCTGTATGCCTCAGGCTCCCGCATCAATAGAGCTGCTGCCTCTCCATTCAACGGATCAGTAGGGTTGGGGTACAACAGCAACTGAGGTAGGAAAGTCTCAAAGATGTTCAACAGGTCTGCAGTCACATCAAGGGTGGGGCTTAGTGGCAACCATATGGAAAATGGGCGATAAGTCACATCAAGGGTGGGGCTTAGTGGCAACCATATGGAAAATGGGCGATACAAACTGATCAGGGAGTCAGTAGCTGAATGGACCAAGGTGAGACTGCTTACCAAACATTGGGCTCCAGGTCTGGTTGATGACGTCTAGGCAGACACTGCCAGCACTGCAGAAGCCAGCCCTTGTAAATTCCAATGTCAATTGCACAGCATTGAGCATGAATTCAAGGGCATTGCATATGGTGGCATGATGCAATTGGGTTGCAATAGACGCAGCAGGCAGGCATGTCTCACGTCTCGTCCACATTTGGGTGGTATATTCTGTTGCAAAAGCCTATGGAAGGCGACTTGTAAGGGTACGCCTCTGGAAGCTCCACGTGAACCCTCCAGTGGCCACCAGTGTAAGGACCTGCAGCTTGGTTAAGTCTGTGCATAGTGTCTACAAGGGTTGCTTTCACAGAATAGAGGTTCAGCTAAAAAGATGTTCCATTTGACTCACTGTCTGGGGGGCCCTTGAACTCTACGTATAGTTCGCTGATGTTATCGTTCACCAAATCCACTTTCCAATCGCTCATCATCCTGTAAACCAACGTAGGCGTTTAACAGCAGTCGGCACACCGCATGGGTCGACAAGCGTGGGTCGAAGCATATAAAGCCGGAGACTTACAACTTCATTACGTCCATTTCTCTGCGCTTGCTTGGAGATGCCATGGCTCTCCAGTGTCACGCAGTTGGTGTTCGAGAGCAAGCTGCAGGTAATGGTACCAGCGGCAAAAGTTGACTACAAAAAGACGAGCAGCAGAGCCGTTACAACAGGTCAGCAATAGTGTCAGCACCCAAAAGCCTGCCAATGTGGCGGACAGAGACAGCAAGCTTATTGGCTTCTTACGACTCCTATCGTTGTGGCTGACGCAAGCTCACGTACGCTGATGCTGAGGTCTCGATCTGCAAGCTGACCTGATGGATGCTGACTGGTCTCGTTCTGAGAATCCGTTGACTTGAGTGACTTGAGTTTGACTGGGCATGTTCATTGCAACGGTGCTCATGCTGGCTTAAGGACACTCCGATGGGCGCCGTTCAATCGATGCACCAGATACAACCTGCTGTGGGAATTTCTCCACCATTTTTTGGCAAACTTGAAGCTTTTATTTGCGTGACTTGATCTGTGATCACTCGCTCAACAAGCAGATGAGCAGGTCAGCCGCTGACGCAGCATGCCCCTGGGCTATGCTGCTTGAAGTGGGGACAAGAGAACAAAACTCGAGTCCACAGGCAAGAGCGGTGGCACATTGTTGCAAGTCTCCAGACACAGAGACCTGACCTTCCTGTTTACAGGTGTTTCACATATATCCTAACAGTCCGACTCATGCTGCCCGGGCAACAGCAATGAGCTCTCTACTCGTGGCTTTGTCTGGCGTCACCTCAACAGTGACAGGTCAGCAGGTGAGGAAGGCTAGGGACGTGGCAGTATCATAGCAGCAGCCTGCATTTTGTGCTGAATGCCGCATCACCCATGTGCTGACTCCGGGGAGAAGGAGGCACTTTGTCCTGCTGCAACAGTAGGTACGGTGCGTCACATTCCCAGATCCCTCTCCAGGCTTCAAGGCGACTTATGTCATCTGCCAGGTCAGTGAGAGACACAGCAACATAAATTTTTGAGATGCTACACACCTCATGCAACATACTCTCTATGAGCTGCTGAGTGCAGGACAATGGTCTGCTGGTCTTTTGCTGGCCACTTGCGCTACCTGATGGCCCTGCATTCAAGCTGGCTTCTGCAATTAGCAACCTCCTGTGCAATGTCATGGGACCACTTGATGATTGGCTTCAGGCCAAAAGGCTTGATGCAGCCCATCCAAAGGTAGGTCCATCGTGCTGTCAGCCCCAGTGTTCCTGCACACTCCAACAACCCTCTGTCTGAGATAATGCGTACTGACTATGCCATTGTAACAAGCTCAATGTCATGCCAACAGGTGCCGTATCAAGCAGCAGAGGATGCACAAGCTGATCTCAAGGTAACTTCACAAGAGCAGGATCTCAAGACAAGGAATGGGAAGGCAGCCGGTACAATTGGAAGCTGTCTGATGCCAACTGCTGGCCATCAATTTGATCTGCTCATGGGGTCTATCTTCCATCAGCTTTGTGTGAGTGGCTGGCATGCCTCTGCACTGTCCACACTCTTCCCCACTGGTGTGCCAGCCATCACAGGCTCACAACAGGCAAGTCCACTAGGCCTGGCTATCATGAATTTCAATCATGCATCAAGCGGCAGTATCAGCAGCGCAAATCAGCATCCACAGCTGGCACAAAGTCCAAAGCATGCTTTGAGTCCTGTCGGTCCTTGCCATGAAAATCAAGATCATGTGGAAATTGTGCTGTGCATGGCTCAAGCAGTGCACGTGCTCATCACTATCAACATCTTGTTGAACTTGTACTGTGCCTGTCAGAGGACTCGTTTGGCAGTCCAGACAACAAGAAAAGAATGACAGCTGCATCAGCAGGTTGTGAATATAGTGGAAGCAGCTCTGACTGAGCTGGAGGCGGGTGCTATTGCACAGCAGCCTGAGGCCTTTGTTGGGTCACCCCAGGCCTGCCTCTTTCACAGGTACGACTGTCATAGTTGGGCCTACCAGGGCCTACCGGGAGGGCAGGCTTTGTAGTCACTGTGGGTGTTGCATCAATGCTGTATCATGACAATGCTTGCAACCAACATCAATGTAGTAGCGTGGGCAGCACATACACCATAAGTTGTGCAAACCCAGCAAAATGCTGGATAACGCATGTTCATTGCAGCAATAGCAAGGCTAATGGCTCTCTCACCATCCAGCAGATGAGATGTTTGACAGACAGCCCGGCAGTCTGACTGTGTGAACAACCACTCAGCACCTGCCTGCAGCAAGCACCTCTGTATACCTTCTAATCATGACACACCATCACGTAACATCTCTATGTCATCCTCCTGTTTAACTCTGAATTCCATTCTGACCTTGTTGCACACATACTGGATTTTCAGCTCCCCATGGCGCTCACAGGGGGGCTGTTGTCGCCAGTCATGCAAGCCCAGGGGTGACCCAAGCCGTGTGGAGCCTCTGCTGGGGCTTAAGCCTTTTCCAGCGAACCTCCTCCCATCCCCCCTTGGCCATGCTGCAAGATCTGCAGATGCCTAGTCACACCCACAGTGCCACTGGCCTAGGGCGCAAGGCAGCAGAGGCAACAGTGTGCATGAGCCTGATCATTGTGGCTGTACAGCACAATGTGCTCTGTGTGTGTCTGTGGCCTCGCTCTGCCACTGCAGCTGCTTCTCAGCATTTGGCAGGTGAGAGGTCAGCAAAGCGCTTTTGGCTATGATTACTGAAGTGTTGCGCAACTGCTGTGAATGACATGTTGGCTGCCTGCTTCATGCTGATGCAGCTTCCTGTTTGTCTTTCCGCTTGTGTGGAGGAGAATCTGTTGGTATGGCTGTACCTAGGTCGTGCACAAACACTGGCAACAATCTCAGCTACACATATATTGCCAGGAGGACCATTTCACAGGTTCAGAAAGCCATTGCCACCACCAGCTTTGATGTATGGTAGCAAAGCTTTCCTATGTATTGGAGATGTATGAACCTAGGGAGCATGAAGCTGCCCAAGCTGGGTGTGCAAAGATACAGGGCTGAAGCAGGTGTACCTGTATTGAGGCAAGTGATATGGAAAAAGCTGACTTGCGTGCAGGGTGTGGCATTGTGGAGCTTGCCAGCACCTGCTTGCACACACTGTGCAAGAGAGATGGGCCCATGCCACTGCTGAGGGACAGCGCTCTGAGCCCTGCAGGCATTTCCACCAGCCAGCATGACACAGGTCTGGTGCACTGTAGCTTTAGCCAGAATGTATTCGCACTACAGGCTATCACACCGTACCCCAAAGGCATGGTCAATGTGAGCGATCATCCTGCAGTTTGAACTGCATCACCCAAGATGCACATATGCTGCACACCACTAGTTTGATGTGACCATACTGTAATCGTTCGATGTGGACCATGAGTGAGGCATGGGAATACTGGTCTGAGGTTGGCAGCTGTTGCAGGCCAATGTACTGGTAGGAGTGTGAGTCCAGTCAGCCAAAGAGGGCAGCAACATCACAGCTTGGCATTTGAGGCCAGCACAGGCAGAGTGAGCTGTCAGAGTGAGGCCACAGGTGACAGCAGAACAACAACACTTTTCCTCAACGTATCCTGACAAATCCTGATCAATCACAGGCATCACCAAAGTCCATGTGACATTTTCAGCCTTGCCTGTTTACATGTGGTGGTTTTTTTAGGAAATGCTTTGCATGTAGGAAGCAAAATGAATTCACTGAACTGAACTTCTTGTCTGTTGGGTCCCAGTTGCCCCCCAGGACATTAAACATATTGATTGTTTGTTTAGTGCAGATGCTGAAGGTGAGCTGTGGTTGCCGGCCAAGGCTCTCATGCATTGCGACCGTCAGGGGACACATGCCTGACCCTTGTGTGCTCTGCAGATGTGTCTACTTCTGACGCTCAAAGCGAGGAGTTTTGTGCCAGGGCCTCTATGCTGCATGAAAGCATGGAGAGTATACGCCAGCATACACTTCACGGCAGTTTCCTGCGACCATATGCACCAGAAAGTGCTGCAAAGACAAACAGCTCTGAGCAAGCCGGTGCCTTGGGTCAACAGGGGTATAATGCGGCACAATCTCTAGAAGGCCAGCCTGCCATCCCAGCTGCTCATGGAGTGCACCCTGCAAAGGTTACAAACATGGACAGTGATCATGGTTGGCAGCAGGCTCCTGCAATCAAGATGACCATAGGCTTCAGGGCCTGCCAGCAGCTGCAACCAGATGACGCAGCAGCAAACCGCATCACTGGCTGCTTGGGTGATGATGCAGCATTTGCCTGTCATACTTAGAGTCAATTTGAGAGGAAGCAAGTGACATAACCATGCTGCTCGCATTGCTGGAGTGTCCTTTTCATAGCTTGTGTGTTGTGGCTCCTGATACCTTTTTCCATTGAGATTTCGTATTATGACATGACAGTCATGTTTGTTTTTGCAACCTTGAGAGTGGTAGCCATCTACAACAGGTGATGCGAGTTGGTGCTCTTGCATCAGTGCCAGGCTTGTAAGTTTGCCTACCCAATACTGATTAGGATGTCACAGGTCATGATTTTGGAGGCATGCAGTAAAGCTTGTGTCAATGAAGCTATTACACGAGATATGAAGGCTTTGTCTATGGTCATGATCTGTCAGCACAACAGGCGAAATCCCTGAAATTGAATTCTGATGGGCACACCTTGTACAAAATTTGTGACACAGCTCTGCAGGGCAATATAGAAAATGTGATCCCAGTGCGCTATGTGACTTGCATTACAAAACGACCATACAATGGACTCTGCACAAATACAGTAGACAGCCCGCACCAAAAGACTGCAGGCTATACAAGTCCGGGAAACACAAGTTGAGATTCTTGGCATCATCCGCATATACATCAAACAATACTCAGGAGGCCCTACTGCACACTTCCTCGACGAATTTATGCTAGTACAAGACTTTGAAAGACACTTGCTGGACATCAGCTGACCACTTGTGCAGTGCTAAACCCACAGATGCTGCCCCTAAGTCAAGCTGTAGGGTTTTCAGAAGCGAATTTGCACCATTGTCTGCAAGTCAGATGTGACTGGCACCTCGACAGTCAGCTTCTTCTGCTGGTCACTGTAGCTGTGCCTGAGACCTGCGCCATTGCCGTGAGCATCCACTGGTGGTGCACTGGCATACAGCACTAAACTCCCAGCACCATTGACCAGGACCTCACAGAAAACGCCCTTCCTGTTGCCCTGCCCCTCTTGCAGCTTCACACTCAGCACACTTCCCCCAGCATTCAGCATGTTGACCAGACCAATGCAAGCCACCTGTACCGCAGTGCCCACCCCAAAGATGGGCGCTACTGTGACTACATCACTGCCCCCTGCAGCTAGTCTGACTGTCATGCCATCCTCCTGGTGGGCAGATAAGACAACGGCTTGGGTCTGATCACTCCACATGGCAAAGTGCTGGGACGCGCTGCCAGGCTGGACAAAGCTGTGGACATGTGTGGGGGTGACTAGGGTCTCCAGGACAGGGGGGGAGGGGTCGTGAGTGTAGAAACGGCGCTTCTTGCGGCTCCAGGAGGAGCCTTGCACATTGAAGACGCCCACCAGGCCATTCACTGGGTTTGTGTTCCACACCTGGAGGGACAACTCATTGCGATCAGGACACACGCACTTGTACAGCCCTACAATCATGACCTAGACTCTGCGCAGAGCTACAGCAACCAGCCGGCACCTGTCATTTGTTCAGAACAAGAGAATGCTCCATTAGAACCAAAGTTCACACACACACACACACACACACACACACACACACACACACACACACACACAAACGCATGCAATGTTATCGTGTGGATATTCAGACTCTTTCTACGGAAACAAAAGCATGTGTGGTTTGAAATGCCTGCACAACATGTGCTGCACACAAGCAACCGAAGGGAGATGCATACCTTGAGCAGGGTCTTGTTGTCCTTGAGTACGTCAGCAAACAGGATGTCCTGAGTGGGACGGCCTGGAAGCTGAGGCCTGATGACACTGCCGTTGGGCAGCACCAGACGCTGCAGCAGGTGTACATCGTGTGCACCAGGCTTGTCGCTCACATAGATGCCACTGCCTGACACCACTCGAGCTGTGGCGTGCAGCAAGGCGGCCGGGTGCTTGGAGTGGAACATGTCCCAGTCAGGCTGCAGACACACTGTCAGTCATGAATGCACCACATTTGGCAAGGACACATGCGTTTGTGTCCATATAAGGTGATTGATTGATTGATTGATCGATTGGTTGATGGATTGATTTTCACCTGTGCCAGCCTTTACTCTCGCATTAGCCATATAAGGTGATGAGGGCCAGCAAATGCACTGCAGGAACCATCAATGCTGCGAATACTTTGCTATGCTACTGCGCGAAAGAGGGAGGCATCATGAAGTGCAAGCAAATCCTCTTCAGTCAGCTTCTGGGAGGATGCAAGACAGACAGGCTGCATGAGTATGCACCAATGGTGCTGCTTGCTGCACAGTGTTTGCAAGGCGACGACACAATCAACCCAATCCTACTGACAGAGGCTACAGAGAGCTGGGATGCATGAAGGGGAGACTGGTACCTGTACAAGGGGAGCCATAAAGAGGGAGTTGTAGGCACAGATGCCCAGGTGGCTGCTCCAAGAGGCGGCATCTGTTGGGTAAAAGTCATCTGATACACGCGCTACAGCAGTGTTCTCCATCCTGTACCAGTACAGGCCCAGTCAGCACCTCATGAACTTGACGATCAGCCCAGAAACATGGCACACCAAAGCTGATGCTCAGTTGGACAGGTGTCGCTTGTGCAAGCATGCTGTTATAAGCTTTTCCTGCTGAGAAAATATGGTTGGCAACTATCACATAAGGTATGCTAATGCATGTAAGCCATGCGCTGTCACTGCGCAGAGACCAACCTAGTCTTGGCTTGCTTTTTCTAATTAAGCTGGCCATAGTTGCCATAGACAGAAGCAGGTCACACCTGTACAGGTTCTCTGTGGAGTGGCACATGCAGTTGATGCAGTGGTTGCCTGGGAAGGCTGCTTGCACAGAGCGCTCCAGTGACTGGTGGTACTTGCGAGTCATGTCTGGCCCCCCTCCCAGCTTGGACCCCATCAGCCCTACAGTGCCTTGCACGTCTACCTTCACCCCATCCACTCCGCAGTCTGCAACCACACACACACAATGCATCAGTGACCTGTCAGACTGTCATGCCACACCCATGTGCAACTAAGAAGTAACGCTACAAGGCAGAAATTGGCACAAAAGACAGCAACGGGGTTGCTCATGGACTGCATTCATCTCATAAGTTGCTATCGCACAAACTGCACTGTGCATGGCAAAACAAATTCTGTGTTCAAGCATAACTGCATCGGCTATGCACTAGCAGCAGGTGCACATACAAGGTGGGAAGTGGTCAAGCTGGTGTAGAATGCAAGTACAGCGATAGTAGCTCATGTTTGCTAGCGTTTGCCTCACAATGCACACAACCATACAAGCAGACGATTGGCAGAGCAGGTGCACCTGCTAGGTATGCGTGCATGTCCTTGTGCAGCTTGGTCGGGTCTGAGACTGCCCCAATTCCAGCCACAACCTGGGGGTTCCACAGCGTTGAGGGCTCAAGCTCCACAATACCTGCACAGCAACACTGCAACTCAAACAGTCACTTCCCTCTGCCCTAGCCACCACACCTATCACTGCATCCTGTTGCGCACACTGCCAGTAGACGAAGCCCTTTCTGCAAGCATTCCCATGCTTTCACAGTCATGAGTATACCACTGCAATCTGTATACCACCGCCATCTTTCCAGTGATTAACAAGCTGAGCAAGGCAACTGCAGGTAGAGCCTTGCCATTACTGTGGTAAGTGTTAGCTGGTAAGTGTACAACACTTGTGCACCTTGACCTTACGGTGCACCGTACAGCATGGAGGCAGCAGACCTGGATCTTGCTGGGGCACTTGCCAAAGCATTTGTTGCAACGCAAGTACCTGGTGTGGGTGTTGGGAAGGTGATTTGGCTGCCATAGGCCTGCACTCCTGCAGCACTTGGGCTGACCCCGCTCCAGTAGGCGTGCAAGGCATGCCAGCAGTACACAAAGTCCAAGCCAAACTCCTTCTTCACATGTTGCACTACACTGGTCAGATCCTCTGTGTTGGTATGGTCGCCCTGCAGTCATGGCCCACCAGTCAGCCTATGCCATATGGGCCTGTTTGCCATCATGTGAATCAAAGACATGAGTAAGTTAGGCTTTGTGCAAAATATTGCATGGCAGAAGGTACTGCCACACCTTGTGCCAGATCTGTTCAAATGTTTGAGCAATGCAACATGCCGGCATATGCTGGACCAACCAAGCAAATTTGTCTGTATAGTCAGCTGTGATAATATCAACCAGAGCTTGACAAACACACTTTGAATAGATGGCAGCATCCTTCTGCAGCTTAAAGACAAGTGGCATGCTTGCACTTGACTGCATCAAAGGACAGCTGGCATCAAGGCTCAGCATCCTGATCAATTACCATATGCATGAGGAACCTGGGGTTGTGTTTCTGGGATGCAGCATACCTCCCAAGGCTCATCAGGGCCTGCTTGAACAGACGAGAATTTGCCATTGGCTAGCACAGAAGACAGGCGTCGGCTGTGGTCTCCACCTTCAGCGTACAACTCCAGCAGCTTCTTCTTCATGGGACCATGTGCCAAGCTTGACATTGCGTCCAGCGCCCACTGCGGGAAGTCCATGCTGGAGAAGACAGCATTCAAGGCGTACAGAAGCCTGCCCACTGCTGTGCTGATCAGCTTCAGCATGGACGCCCACATGGACAGAAGCTGCTCCTTGGCTGAGCTGAGAAGGCCACGGCCACTACTGGTGGGGTGGGTGCTGCTGGGGGTGCCTTGCGGCAGCATGCTCTGGGCTGATTGTGATGCATCAGAGGTGGTGGCTTCTGTGGCCTGGCCTGGGTGCGTGACAGCATCTGGGTCACCCCCTGTGATCCCTTCTGCAACGGCAGGGGTCTGGATGGTATGGGCCTGAGCTACACGAGCTGCTGCTGCGGCTTTGCGGTATGGTTCATCCACCTCCGTCAGCTGCCAACCTTCAACAGAAAGCAAGGTCAGCATATCCTGGCCAGGATGCTGGGCATGCACTCTTACTGTCTCTTGTTGTGATGTCATTTGTGTTTCAATGGCTGAAGGGTGAGTGATGTGATTGCGCCTGGTCTTGCCATGTTATCAGAGGATGTGAATGCAGGCAGTCAGCAGACTTGTTGAGCCAAAGGCAGACATGCGCTGTATGGGTGGTGCTGCATGCCCACCATCATCAATGACAAGAAGCTTGGGAGAGACGCCGGCATCCTTGAGGCTGCGCAAGCCGTCTATGATGCCCTTGGCAGAAACCCGGAAGTAGAATGCATCCCAGGTGCACCACCCAAACCCATCCAGAGACTTGGGAATCTGCTTCTGAGACCTGCAAGCAAGATTGACAGTAAGGCTAATTTGTCTGTTTCACAGAATAGACCCATGAACTAATAAGCAGGGATGTGTGCTTCGATTTGCAAGCCAGAGCTTCAGCAGATGATTGAGAATTTAGCATCTGCACGTAACATTGGCTGCAGAACATCAAACATATACACCACACCCATCACAGCAGATAAGTACACCCACGTGATTATCCTGTTTTGCAGAAGATAAAACCGAGAAGCTTGAAAATCAGGGCTTACAAAGGCTTAGCTCCGCCTGACAAGGCTGCTGCTTTGGCCACTGCTGCATCCAGCAGGGCGTAAGGATCATTGCCAGCAGCAACATAGAGAGCACGCTCCCATTTGCTCTCCTTCACAGAGGCATCACCACTTTCAATGCGTATGCGCAAGTCATGGGGCCCATCAAGGCCCTTGCGGGGCGGTCTCAATGTGGCTCGAAATTTGCCCTTGTCTATAAGGGGCAGGAGGACCACATAGGGACCATCCTCACGTGTTTGCATCAGCACAAACTGTGTCTCTGCATAACAAGCATGCGGATGTGGCTGCGCGGAGCTTTATTGCTGAAAGCTGGTAAGCTTATCTTGTTTGGCTGTGCAGGTTCTTGATTAACAGCTGATTGAGCTGCGTAGCCCAGACACAAGCAAGGGTCTTATGCGGCAGATGCAGTTGTATGTTATAGAAGAGCAAAATCTTCATGGAGTCACAGAAGAGCTAAACAGCAACATGCTCTGTGCCGCAGGTGTGGTGTCTGTGCTTTGAGTAAGCAAGGTCACCTGGAAGTATGTCTCGTGCTTGCGAGCCCCAATGAGGTGTCATCCACCACAGCTTGTTTCGAGCTGAGCTCACGAAAGCACTGCATCTCAGCTGCAGACAACAAAGATACTTACTTGCAGACAACAAAGATGCTTGCTTGCAGCCTGCTGACCTACAAGCAAGTGCAACAGGTCACTGTGGGCAGCGTGCTTCTATCAGCACACCTTGCCAAGACTGATATCTTGAATGGCAACGGGCCCAGGCCCAGAGGCCTCAAATCCCAGGACAATGCCATTTGCATCCTTTTCAGTGATGAAAGCTCTTGGAAAGCACCCAACCAAAATACGGTCGCCAGTGTAGGTCACAAGGCTGTCCGAGGTGACTTTCACAGGCTGCAGCACTTGATAGTGCTCTTCGGTCATCTCTGATGATATGATCGGTTTATCACGCAGCTGAGCAGAAGGCGCCGCAAAACGTGTGGTCGGATGACCTCGTAGTACAGATTGCTTGATCACCCCAACTTTCGCTGTACTTGTGTTGGGTAAAAGGTTGCCTCTAGTCAAGACTGCTGCGAAGGGACGCAAGTGGGATATACCGGTGGGGACCAGTTGCATATATCTTGCGGGAGGTAGCGATCACAGTTTTTACCTGAACAGATCTGCCTGCCACAAGGTCGGGCTGCGTCAATCTGACAAAAGCTGCATAACGTCTGCTTGCATGATCAAGGGATACGACTGTGTCAAGGCTGCCTTGAACTCTTGCTCCACATTCGTCGTTCCCCAATTTGATATCACGGGCTGTGTGTGAGCGTTACACTACACGCTCACACACAGCCCGTGGGAGCTATGA